>Ga0102590_1000180_pt1 | contig 170959 bp, 140 predicted proteins | sample AraplaMF_Col_mMF_FD_76859 | JGI IMG/M metagenome (GOLD analysis project Ga0102590, IMG submission 76859) | Arabidopsis root microbial communities from the University of North Carolina, USA - plate scrape MF_Col_mMF | ecosystem: Host-associated > Plants > Roots > Endosphere | place: USA...
ATGCTGCGGCATCATACACATCATGATCTATGGGCAGGCCGTTACGCAGGCAGTCTATCCAGCGCCAGTCCATCAAAAAATCCATACCGCCATGGCCGCCTACTTTCTTAGCCATTTCGCCCAGCTGCTTTACAATGGGCAGCGTGTACTGCTCTTCCAATTTTTTCATAGCATCATCCTCCAGCCATCCTTCATGGCTGGTAGCGATCCTGCCGGGCAGCGGATACTTTTGCGCAGCAGCCCTGGTGCCTGTAATAGCGTGTATGCGTGAGTACGGATGCGGCGATGATACATCATGCTGCACCAGAATGGTTTTGCCATTGATGGTACGGATGGTGGAGATATTCATATTACCACGGAAATGACTGTTGGCAAACTGCTGAAAGTCCGGGTCTTTGGCGGCAGCTTCTTTTGCCAGCGGGGCCAGTGTAAAATCATTACTGCTTACAGATACCAGGTAATCCATACGGTCGCCGCGGTTAATGTTCATTACCTGGCATACCGGCCCCAGGCCATGTGTGGGATACAGGTTACCATTACGCTGTGTATTCTCACGCAAACGCCAGTAATCATACCGTGCATTCTTATTAAAAAAGCTGTTGGCTATATCATGTATGTAAGCGCCTTCCCCGTGTACAATTTCCCCGAAAAAGCCCTGCCGTGCCATGTTCAGCGTTAGCAGCTCAAAAAAATCGTAACAGCAGTTCTCTAAAATAATGCAGTGCTTTTTATTTTTTTCAGATGCTTCTACCAGCTGCCAGCATTCTTCCACGGTTTTGGCGGCCGGTACTTCTACAGCTACATGTTTACCATGGTTCATGGCATAAGTGGCAATAGGCGTATGCAGCTCCCAGGGTGTGGCTATATATACCAGGTCTATATCAGGGCTTTCACATAATTGTTTCCAGGCATCTTTTTTACCGGCATACAATACCGGGTTATGCCCCGAGCCTTTCAGCTTTTCTCTGGCGGCTTCGGCCTGCTGCGTTCTGATATCACACAGGCCGTTAATGGAAACCCCGTCAATATAATTAATACGCGGCACAGCAGCGCCGCCCCGGTTACCCAGGCCTACAAAACCAATACGCACCGTATCCAGCTTAGGGGCTGCATAACCACACATATTAAAATGCGGGGCGCCTGTTGGCGGCTGGTATTGGCTTACCACGTTAGTGGCCATGCCGGTTAAAGGGTTAGCAGCCATGATACCGGTTCCCAGTAAACCGGTAAGCTTCAAAAAATCCCTGCGGTTATTTCCCATAGTTCATAGTTTATTATTGTACAAATACGGTTTTGGCGGAGGTGCGATATAGCCGTTCCTGTTCTTCAAAAACCTGCTGATAGTTACCGGCGGCCCTCCGCCCCGACATGGTAACCGGTTGTATAAATACAGTTTCCCTCCCTGATAAAGCTGCTGCCAGCGCCACATTGCCCCAGCTGATAATACCGGGTACGTGAATGGCCATATTAAAAAAGTCGATGCCTTCCCGCTCATCAAACACATAACTTACCGGACATTGGCGCAGGGTTAATGTATCGGCCCCGCTGTTGATGGCATTGTAAAAAAGCGCGGCAAGGCCCGGCTCTTTTTCTGCATCAATAGAAAAGGTGGTTGGGTGATAGCTTGCTTTAATGTAGGCGGTAATTACCTGCAGCTGCCCTACCCATTGCGCCATTACACTATTGCCTAGCCACATGGCAGAGCGGGCCAGTGTATGAAAGCGCGGTAAGCGCCCGTCTGTTCTGTCTGCGCTGGCGGATGAACATTCACCAATGCCCCACAGATCGGCCAGTATAATGTTTGTGCCCCGGTATTGTTGTAAAAGCGCTGCGGGTATGCTGTCTTTCCCCTTTGATGAAAGAAGCAGCAGATACCTGTGCGATCCGGCGGCAGGTAATAGCGATAAGGGTATCAGCTGGCCTTCTGTCGTTTCCAGTGTTATCCTTTCCCATTGCTGCTGCGGAGCATAAGTATGTGCTTCCTTCATCTCCGGGCCGTCAATCAAACCTAAAACCACCTTTAATGCTTTTCTTTTTTCAGCCGTATCTGTTACTGCCGGCCTAAGCTTATTCCCCTGCTGTTTGCAATAGGCTGCAATGCCCGTTACCAGCGGGTTACGCTGGCCACCGGGGAATACCTGCAGCTGCTGTGCGGGTAGTAAAGTAAAGGGCGTTTCTGCAATGGGCGTACCATCTCCTTTACCTTTCAGGTGAAGGTCCATCCAGCCTAACAGGGCGCTGCGCATTTCCGGCCAGTAGCCGTGCGTGGTATCAAACAGCTGGTATGCCAGTGCACCGGGTGCATGATACAGCCCGTAAATGCTGCGTACATTCTCATAGCTGCGCAGCATTTCTGCCGGTTTAAAAGTAGCGCTGGCATCTTTCAGTGCGCTGCATATTTTTAAAGCGCGGGGCGCTGTGAGGCCCAGCACGCCTGCTTCTTCCGTGAAGGTGAACCCGCCGGGCAGCAGCTCGCATACGCAGTTAGAGTTCATGATGTAAGATTCAAAGGTGCCTACGCTCACTACCGGCATGGCTGCTTTTATACGTGTATCCATAGCCGATAGCCACATGGTTTGGTTACCGCCGCCGCTGGCGCCGGTAGCGCCTATTCTGGCGGTATCCACATACGGTAAGGAACATAGCAGGTCTACCCCGCGTATATTATCTGCTACCTGGCTGCCCAGCAATGTTTCGCTAATATTCAGCAAAGATGCGCCCAGGTTAGCGCCGTGATATTCTGCTACGCCATGCTCCGTAGTGCGCTCACCGGAGCCCCAGGCATCTATATTCAAACATACATAACCATGCAGGGCAAGCGTGTGTGCGCAGGACTGCATCATTTCACCGGCCTTCCCATCCGGCCAGTGGCCGTGCATATTGATCACGGCCGGAAAAGGCCCCTTACCATCCGGTACATACAGGTTAGCGGTAGCATACACGCCCGGTCTGGTCTGGAACCAGATGTTGCGCACGGAATAACCTTTTAGCTGGCGGCGGCCGGTTTCCTTCATCTGCAGCGGTAGCTGGTGATCAATGTAAATGTTACCATGCTGCTGAATGTCAGCCCTGAGCGTAACGCGCTCTTTTTCCCAGGCAGCCAGATTATCCGGCAACGGGAACAGGCGGTTCTGCAAGGCTGCGCGGGCCTTCAGCTCCGCCGCAACAAGGTCAGACGGGGCTTTTGTTTGTGCAAAAGCGCCGGCCGGCATTGATAATAAACAAACCATCACTATCAGGAATACACGCATTTTCATATAAGGTTTTAATTCACATCCCACCATAAACGGGTAGCAGCATTATCCGGCCCGTTCAGCATGTCCTGCGCTTTCTTCAGCTCCACGCCGTTGGTAGCTGCATCTACTGATGAATAAGGCAGGCGTTTTATAAAGGTACCCACGGGCAGGTCTGCATTATCAGATTGTAACAGCGGGTACATTACCGGGTAACCGCTGCGGCGGAACTCGGCCCAGGCCTCTACCCCATCCGGATAAAGGCATAACCATTTCTGTGTACCTATCTGCGCACGCTGTACTGCTGTACCGGCATCCCATTTAACCGGTGTAGCCGCTACTGCAGGCGAATTGGCTTCATCGCCCGGCGCTACCGGTACTGCTGCTGATTGTATATAGTTATTAATAACAGTGACATCAGTAATACCCCATTCTTCCATACTTACGGTGATCCCTTTTTCATACAATTCCTGTGCGGTGCCGCCCATGTTCCAGCCGTTCAGCGCACCCTCCGCCCGCAGGAAATAGGCTTCTGCCGCATGCAGCACCGGCTGCGTAACCGTGGAATTAGCCACCCAGGCGCCTGCTGCGGGATTCCAGGTAACCCAGCGGGGACCTATGTTCGACGTTTGTGCGGGCCTGTTACCCGGCAGGTTAATGGCTGTTGCGGAAGATCCGTTGCGTAAACCTTTGAACTGCCCGGTGGCCACTGCCGGCTGAAAATATACCGGCAAACGAGGGTCTGCATACCCTTTCAGGTACGAGGCCATGGTGGAGCTCATACTAAATTCCGTATTCGCGGCATTAAATGCAAGGCCATTGGCATCATCCCCGTTCAGGGAACGTTTAATATAAGCAGATTCACTGCTAAGGGTCATCACCCCGGAAGTAACGGCGGCTTCGGCCTGTTGCCTGGCAAGATCCGGCGCCACGTTGGAGATGCGTAAGGCTAAGCGCAGGCGCAGCGTGTTGGCAAAGGCGATCCATTTTTTGGTATCACCGCCATACATAATATCGTAGCTGCCGAAAACATTTGCGCCATTCAGCGTTTTAAGATTGGTCACCGCAGAATCCAGGCGTTTGAACATATCCTCATAGATCTTGTCCTGCGGATCATACGGGATGGCTGTGCTGCTTTCTCCCGCATGGAAGTAAGGCACCGGGCCATAATAATCCGTAAGGCGGTGAAACACGTACACATACATGATATTGGCCAGCGCATACTCACCGGAAGCAGCCTGTGTATTTTCAAAAATAGTTTGCAGCTGTGGCAGGGTAAGCACGTACGTTACAATACCCGGGCGTGAAAGCCAGGTATCATTCAGCGCATACCGGTCAGTGGTAAAGCTGGTGGTGGTAAGCGCATAATATTGTGCATACAGGTCCGGCATAAGAATGGAAATGGTCTGGTAATAAGAGCGCTGTATGGTGGCGGCAGATTGTGCCCTCGAAAACATGAATGGCAGCTCCGTAGGCCCGGCCTCCGTGATCTTGGCCGGGTTGGTATTAATATCGCTGAAATTTTTGGTACAGGCTGTAAAGGATACCGCGAATGCTATTAACAGGAAGAAAATATTTTGCTTGTTCATAAGATCGCTTTAAGAGAATTTAGAATGACACACCAACATTTAATCCATAGCTGCGGGTACCTGGCAGCAGGCCGCTTTCAATACCCTGATAATTACTGCTGCCAATAGCTACCTCCGGATCAACCGGTATGGTACGTTTGCCAATGCCCGGTATATCCATCAGGGATTTGCCTTTGTACAGGAAGAACAGGTTCCTGCCGGTAAGGGATACACGCACACGTTTTACCCGTGTTTGATCAAAGTTCCAGTCGTATGAAAGCGATAGCTCGCGTAAGCGGAAGTTAGTGGTGCTGTAAGCAAAAAAACCTGCATAACCTGTACGGCCGCCCTGTGATACGGACGACCAGAGCTGTTCCGCACTCACGGCTTTGGCATTGGGCGTACCATCTGCCATTACACCGGGTAATATTAAACCGCCTTCACGGTACTTTGTAGTGTAATCAGCAATCCCGAAATAAGCCATCATTGCATCGGTACCGGATACCAGTATACCGCCCACACGGCCGTCCAGCAGGAAGGAGAGCGTGAGCTTTTTATACTGCAGCTGGTTGTTCCAGCCAAGGGTGTAATCCGGATTAAAGTTGCCGATCCTCTGCAGGGTGCTGATCACCGGCAGCCCGTTTGCATTTACCAGGTACTGCCCTGTTTTTGCATCTTTAGCCCAGTCGTAATCATAAATATCGCCGTAGGAGCCGCCCGGTTTTATAAGCAGGCTGCCTAAACCGGTAGCGGTAGAGAGGCTGGCCTGGGTAACAGACGAGCTCAAAGAGATCACTTTGTTGCGGTTCAGCGCAAAATTCACACTGGTGTTCCAGCTAAGATCTTTGGTTTGCACCGGTGTGGCAGACAGCATAGCTTCTATGCCCTTGTTCTGGATATTACCGGCATTCACATACTGCTGGTTATACCCGGAGGCCTGTGGCAGGCCCAGGAAAATAAGCTGGTTAAAGGTATTGCTTTTATAAAACGTAGCATCCAGCCCTATGCGGCCATCCAGGAACTTCCATTCCAGACCCGCTTCCCAGGAACGTGTTTTTTCCGGTTTCAGGTTATTGATGTACTGCGTTACATCACGCGACACAAAGCCATTACCGGCGCCGGGGCTGTACGTATAGGTTTGTACCAGCAGGTACGGATCCGCATCGTTACCCACCTGCGTAAAAGAGCCACGCAGCTTTGCAAAGCTGATCCAGGCGGGCATTTGCACCATATCCGACAGAATGAGGGAAAGGCCGGCCGACGGATAAAAATAGCTGTGCGGAGAAGGTAAGGTAGAGGACCAGTCGTTACGCGCACTTACATCGGCATACAGCCATTTGCGGAAGCTCAGCTGGGCATTGGCATATACGGACTGGATCTCCTTATCAACAATAATGCTGGAAAAAGAAGGTGCCGTGGCAAAGTTCAGGTTAAAGTGGTTGGGAATGCTTAAACTATTGGCAAAGGATTGGGAGTTATAACCTTTTGAGCGCAGCACAGATGCGCCCAGGTTATAGTTGATGCCAATGTCTGAGCTGATATTGTTAGCGCCGGATAACAGCACATCCATATTGCGCTCCCAGTGGTTTACAAAGGCCTCCTGGTAGCGGCCACCGGCATTGGTGGTAATGGGCAGGGTGCCTGCAAAAAAGCTGCCGGTAATTTTATCGTCATAACGGTCAAGGCTATACCGGCCCTGTAAGCTCATCCAGTCAGTGAACTGGTATTTGGCGGAGCCTACCAGCATTATGCGGTTACGCTGCTCGCTTACATTGGTGCGGTACACATCCCAGTAAGGGTTCTGGAAAATGGAGGAGTTGGTCCAGTAAAAAGGTACCGGCTGCCCGTTGCTGCTGTTATAGTTCTCAAAGTGTTTTAGGGAATCGGCCGGCATATCCCGCGGCATGATCAGCGCTTCGTTGGTAACGCCATTATCGCCTAACCTGGGCTTGTTGCGGATCTCCTGGCTTACGTAGGTGAGCTTTACATCCGTGGTTAGTTTGGGAATGATCTCCGTATTCAGCCGCAGGTTCAGCGTATTACGGGTTAAGCCGTTCTCCGGCACAATACCGTTGTTATTGTTATAGGTGTAAGAAGCATAACCACGCATTTTATCTGTACCGCCGGATACGTTCACAGAATGATCTGTAGTGATACCGGTGCGGTAAAAATCGCGCAGGTTACCGGCATAGGTAGTGGCAGGCGCACCGTAGCTCTGGCCGGCCTGTGCGCCAAACACGCCACCGTTACCACGGCCGTATTTATTCTGCAGGTCCATCAGCAGGTAAGGCTGGTCTACCGTAACACCACCATTATAATTTACCGCCAGTTTGCCTTTTGCACCGCTTTTAGTGGTGATGATCAGGGCGCCGTTAGCTGCACGGTTACCATATAAAGCAGCTGCTGCAGGGCCTTTCAGTACCGTGATAGATTCTACATCTTCCGGGTTTACGCTGGCAGCGCCATCACTGCCGGAGTAACCGCTGCTTAAGCTTTTTTGCTGCGTAGCTACTGTGTTGGCAGAACCGCTGCCCCCTTGCTCTGTGGTCATGGTATTATCAATAGGCACACCATCTACTATTATCAGCGCATTATTATTACCGCTGATAGAGCGGTTACCGCGCAATACGATCCTGGCAGCGCCGCCAGGGCCAGATGCGACCGGGGTAACTACCGCCCCTGCTATTTTTCCGCTTAAGCTGCTGACGATGTTAGCGCCGGGATTCTTAACGCCATTAATGGCGGTTGCATCCAGCTGCTGGGTAGCATAACCCAATGACCTGGTCTGGCGTTTAATACCCAGCGCCGTAACCACTACGGCATCCAGCTGGCCTTCGCTGGCCGCTAACACTACGTTTTTATTTTCACTTCCGCTCACTGGCAGCATTTTGGCTGTAAAACCAATGAAGGTGAATACGAGGGTATCTTTTGTATCTGCTTCAATAACATAAGCTCCGTTTTCATTTGTAGTGGTTCCTTTATTGGTTCCTTTTACCAACACGGTTACGCCGGTAAGCGGCGTTTTCTTTTGATCCGTTACTACACCGGTTACTTTTTGCGATGCCTGTGCCAGGGCGCTTTTCCCCGGAAGTATTGCAAACAGCAAACCGATGCCCAATGCAAGTAAACGATGCATTTTACATCTCATGGTATATAGTATTTTGGTTGATAATTGTATTGTCCGTTTAAAATTAATATAAAACCTATAGCCTTCACCGGTAGTGCCGGTATATATTAGCGATAACGTTATCGAGAACGCTCTCGCCTGATAACAGGGCTTTTTACAGGTAGTACGTGTATTGCTTTTTTACTTTCTTACAGTGGATTCCCGCACGATCAATGTGCTGGGCAATACGACTTCTTCAGGTGGAAAACGTTTTTTGGTAATGTGCTTTAACAGCAGCTCACAGCTGATCTTACCAATTTCAAAGGCGGGTTCTGCTACGGTGGTTAAGGAGGGAGAGATAAGTGCGGAAGCGGGATCATTGGTAAAGCCGATCACACCGGTCTCTTTACCAATTTTAATGTTGTGCTGCTTAAGGGCTAACATGGCTCCAATAGCTTTACGGTCATTCACACCGAAAATAGCATCGGGCCTTTTTTTACAGGATAATAATTTTTGTGTGTCTGCCTCACCGCAATCCTGCGAAAAACCGGAGTGGATGATGAACTGCTCATGGAGCGGCAGGTTATGTTTTTCCAGCGCATCCTGGTAACCTTTTAATCTTTTCTCCGTCATGGCAATGCCGCGCGGGCCGGCCAGGTGCGCTATCCTGGTATAACCCTGCTGAATAAGGTGCTCCGTAGCCATAAAGGCGCCGTTATAATCATCCTGCATTACCTTAGAGGTATCTATAGTAGGTGATACGCGGTCAAAGAACACTACATGAATACCTTTGTCTGTGAGCTCGCTGAAATGTTTGAAAGAAGACGCGCAGGAGGATACCAGGAAACCCGCGAAACTGGAAATGTTCAGGTTGTGTGTAATGTCTATTTCCCGCTCTTCGGCATCATTGGTAATGAACAGCATAATGTTGTATCCCTTGCTGTACGCCACTTCCTGGATGCCTGTAATAACAGTGGAGAAATAATAATTGGTTACAAAAGGCAGGATAATACCTATGTTATTGGTTTTCCCTTTTGCTAAGCCGGTGGCGTTCACATTCGGTTTATAATCCAGCGCTTTGGCCATTTGCAGCACCTTTTCGCGTGTTTCCTTATTAACATCATAGGTATCGCGTAAAGCCCTGGACACCGTGGCTACGGAAATATTCAGGTTACGCGCAATATCCTTTATAGTGATCATACTGGCCATAAGCGTAGATACAGGTGTGGTAATTATGCCGGCTGGATGATACCGGACCTGAGTATGCTTCTAATATAACTGGTATTTCCTTCATGCGCATAAAAAATTATGTAAACGTTCTCGGGCGTAGTGGTTTATACCGGGCATGCTTATTGGTGTTTTCATTTAAAAATGCAGCATGAGCCAGATAATTACGCTTACCAGGCCTGATAAGCAAACTACCAAAGGATCACAGTCCGTTCCTGTTACGTTGCGGATCAACCAGCAGCCTGTTACTGTAACAATATTACCCTGGGTGAGCCTGCTGGACCTTTTAAGAGAAACCCTGCAGCTCACCGGCACAAAAAAAGGCTGTGATCACGGGCAATGCGGGGCCTGCACTGTATTATGCGATGGTAAGCGCATACTCAGCTGCCTTACCCTGGCTGTTATGAAGGAAGGGGCAGATATTACCACCATAGAAGGTATTGCTGATGGAGAAGCACTGCATCCCCTGCAGCAGGCGTTTATTGACCACGACGCTTTCCAGTGTGGTTATTGCACCCCGGGGCAGATCTGCAGCGCGCTGGGTATGATAGCAGAAGGCAAAGCCAAAACCCGTGCAGAAGTAAAAGAGCTGATGAGCGGTAACCTGTGCCGCTGCGGCGCCAATACCAATATTATTAACGCCATTATGCAAACAATGGAGGAAGGTAACCATGAATAACTTCACCTATACCCGCGCCCATAGTATAACAGAAGCCCTGCAGCATAGCGGCAGTACGGGTACGCGTTTCATAGCCGGCGGCACCAACCTGCTGGATCTTATGAAATATGATCTTACGCATCCTACGGGGTTGGTAGATATCAACCCTGTAACAAGCTGCCATAATATTGAGGCTACCCCGCAGGGAGGTTTATACCTGGGCGCACTGGCTACCAATGCAGCCACGGCCTATCATCCTTTGGTGGAGGCGCATTACCCGCTATTGTCAAAAGCCATACTGGCCGGCGCTTCTGCACAGATCCGCAATATGGCCACCAACGGCGGTAACCTCCTGCAACGCACACGCTGTTATTATTTTTATGATGCTGCAGCACCCTGTAATAAACGGGAGCCTGGTACCGGCTGCGCAGCCATACCCGGCTATAACCGCATCATGGCTATACTGGGCACCAGTGAACATTGCATTGCGGTTTTCCCGTCTGATATGTGTGTGGCGCTGGCTGCACTGGAGGCTACTGTACTTATTAATGGACAGCATGGGGAGCGGCAGATACCTTTTGCGGAATTTCACCGTTTACCAGGCGATCATCCCGAAAAGGATAATGTATTAGCAGATGATGAAATGATCACAGGTATTGTTTTACCCGCCGAAGGTTTTAAGGACCATTATTCTTACCTGAAATTAAGGGACCGTAACTCCTATGCTTTTGCGCTGGTAGCTGTAGCCACCGGGCTAGCCCTGGAAGATGGCTTGATACGCACCGCACGTATTGCCTTGGGTGGCGTAGCGCATAAACCCTGGCGCATACCGGAAGCAGAAAATTTCCTGCAGGGCAAAATACCTGACCGGAAAAACTTTGCTGCGGCTGCAGACCTGCTGCTGAAAGGCGCACGCGGCTACGGGCATAATGATTTTAAGATAGAGCTGGCAAAACGTGCCATTATACGCAACTGCATGATGGCGTTAGACCCGGCTACACAATTACCGGGCGCACAGCCGTCTTTATAAAATACTGAACATGCAAACAGGAAAACCATTAATAGGTCAGCCGCTGAACCGGCTGGAAGGTGCGCTGAAAGTGACCGGCGCTGCAAAATATGCAGGTGAGTACCATGCAGAAGGACTGTTGTACGGATATGTGGTGAACAGCACTATCACCAAAGGGAAAATTATCCGTATGCATACACATGCTGCACGGCGGCTGCCAGGTGTGGTGGAAATATTCACACATGAGAACCGGCCCTCCCTGGCCTGGTTTGATATGCAGTATGCAGATATGGATGTGCCACCCGGCTCTCCTTTCAGGCCACTGCATGATGAAGAGATCAAATATAACGGGCAGCCCATTGCGCTGGTAGTAGCCGAAACTTTTGAGCTGGCCCGCTATGCTGCCACTTTAATTGAAGTGGAGTATGAAGAAGTGCCTTTTGAAACAGACCTGCAGCAATTTGCACATAAAGCACGTGCACCCAAACCGGGCATGGCCACCATGTTAAAACCACCGCCGCCTAAACCTATGGGCAATGTGGAAGCCGCTTTCCAGACCGCTGCTGCTGAAGCTTCCGGAAGATTTATACATGGTACGGAACATCATAACCCGCTGGAATTATTTGCCACCACTACTATGTATGAAGGCAAAGGCAAGCTCACTATTTACGATAAAACACAGGGTACGGTGAATTGCCAGCTGTATGTAGCCAATGTATTTGGATTACATTATAAGAATGTAAGAGTGATATCGCCATATGTAGGCGGCGCTTTTGGCTCCGGGCTACGCCCGCAGTACCAGCTTTTCTTATCCGTAATGGCAGCGCTGGAATTAAAACGGCATGTACGCGTTACCCTGGAAAGGCACCAGATGTATACTTTTGGCCACCGCCCGCCTACCATACAGGAAACGCATTTTGCAGCAGATGCCACCGGCAAGGTAACAGCGCTGGAACATACGGCCATAGCGGAAACATCGCGCTTTGAAGATTATACGGAAGTAGTGGTGAACTGGTCGCATATGCTGTACCCTGCGCCTAATGCCAGCTTTAAATATAAGCTGGTGCCCCTGGATGTATATACCCCGCTGGATATGCGCGCACCCGGTGGCAGCACCGGCCTACATGCCATTGAAGCAACGATGGATGAGCTGGCGTACCACTTACAAATAGATCCGCTGGAGCTGCGGCTGCTGAACTATGCGGAAAAAGATGTCAGCACCGGCCGCCCCTATTCCAGCAAAGAGCTGCGGGAATGTTTCAAACAGGGTGCTGCCCGCTTTGGATGGGAGCAGCGTAACCCGGAACCACGCAGCATGCGCCGGGGTAATAAGCTGGTAGGCTATGGCATGGCTACCGGCATTTGGGAAGCCATGACCATACCAGCACGCGCACAGGCCATACTCACGAAAGACGGTAAGCTGCATGTAAGCAGCGCAGTAACGGATATAGGTACCGGCACGCTTACGGTAATGACGCAGATAGCGGCAGATGAATTAGGCCTGCCCATAGAAGATGTTACTTTTTCTTATGGCGATAGTAAAATGCCCTTTGCACCTATACAGGGCGGCTCTTTCACCGTATCTACCGTAGGATCGGCCATCAAGGCGGCCGGCAAAGTGCTGCGCAAAAAGCTCTTTAAAAAGGCCCAACAGCTGGATGGCTCCCCGCTAAAAAATGCCAGCCTGGAAGAGGTAGTATTTAAAGACGGCCGTATTTTTTTGCAAACAGATGCTGCCAGGGCCGTGACCTTCCGGGAAATAATAGCAGGCAACAAGGGAAAAGAAATAAAGACCACCAATTTTTCTGTACCCAATGTGTTTAAATTAAAGAAATATTCAAGAGCTGCGCATAGCGCTGCATTTGTAGAAGTAGAAGTGGATGAAGAGCTGGGGGTTGTGAACGTTACCCGCGCCGTAACAGCTGTAGCAGCCGGCAATATCATTAACCCTAAAACAGCCAGGAGCCAGATCCTGGGCGGTATGGTATGGAGCATTGGCAAAGCATTACGGGAAGAGACCATCAGCGATCATCATTTAGGGAAATACATTAACCAGAACCTGGCTGAATACCACCTTCCGGTACACGCAGACATACACGAGCTGGATGTAATATTTGTAGAAGAAAAAGACACCATTGTAAATGAGCTGGGTAGTAAAGGATTAGGCGAAATTGGTTTGGTAGGTATGCCACCGGCCATTGCCAATGCTATATTTCATGCTACGGGAAGGCGGGTGAACCGGTTCCCGATCCATATGGAGACCCTGATCTGTTAAAAAACAGCACCTGCTTACCAATAGTTAGTAACTTTTTTTATATTGCCAATCACACGGTTAGCCCTGTAACGCACGCTCAGAAAGGAACTTTGTGTCCCTCCCGCTTTTAAAAAGCAAAGTGAATGATTAACTTTGCCGCCTATACGCATTTGTATTAACCAAGGGACGTCATTGATCTTATTATATATTTTAAGAACCCAAACACCGTTTATCTTAACCATGAAGCACAAGGATCTATTGTTGAAAAAATGTACAAATGCGGCCGTTTTTCTGTTAATGATGGGGACTATTTTACTAAGCACATCAGCAAAAGCACAGTACATAGAAAAAGAGCGGGACGACACCATCCGCCTGTTTGCTAAAACACCTTTTGATACTCTAGCGGCCAGGAAAGCATTAGCACTGGGCAAGGGCACTATTAAAGGAGTTGCTTTTACCAAACCTAAAACGAACCTGGGTTACAAAGCGCCCTTGGCTAAAAAGATCTATGCCAATAAAATTAAGATCATTTTATTCCCGGTAACGCCTTACCTGGAAGAATACCTTGACCTTAAGAAAAAGGAAAATCCCAGGAAGCTGAAATATGCCTACATCTCTCCCGATGCCTGGCGCTTTCGCCTGGAAGCTATTACCAATAGCGATGGTGAGTTCACCTTTCCGGATATGAAACCCGGCAAGTATTACCTGCAGGCCGTGCTGAACTGGAGTTCCGGCGCTTATTACGACCGTTATACCGGTACGGGTTATAATAGCTATGGCGGTGGTACCGATTACTACCAGCGGGAGTATTATAATGTCGGGCACGCCGACTTGCTGGAAAAGTATGTAGAAGTGGAGAAGGATGGAGAGGTAGTGAATGTGAAGCTGAAGTAGCAGCACACTACCTTAGCGATATTAAGTAATGATCGTACGATCATTACTTAATTCTTTGTTCGTACAGCTTAGGTCCTTTAATACCTTTCTTTTCATACATTTCCCTGTTCATCTGGAAATGGCTTTCACTCATCATGTTCAGATAATTTTCCAGCGGTTCCAGGCCGGCTGCTTTCCGCCGCTCATTCACGGATGCAGGATCTTCCAGCGGTTTGGGAATGGCCTGGCAGCTATCTATATTATAAGTGACCTGTGTGCCGTACACCTGCTTACCACCGGTATTCAGCCGTACGCGGTCTGTTAAATAAGCCAGGTCTTTGGGGGATGCATTTTTATTGGCTACCTGCTGCTCCATAGCCTTAATTACCTGCTGCTGAAATGCAGGCCATTTATCCAGGTGCTGTACCAGCAGCCAGAAATGATGCGCACCCTGCTCCCCTACCATATCACTGCCGGGATAACCATAACTATCCAGCATTTTTTTCAGTCTTTTATGATGGGAAGTGAATACGCTGTCTTTAAAGTGCTGCCATTGGGGAGAATCAAAGGTGAGCCCTTTCGGTGGCAGGCCTGCTGCCTGCTGGTCAGTAACCACCATTTTTGCTAAAGTATCTGCAAGGGCCGGATTGGTTTGCGCGTTAGCCAGGCCATTTAACAATATGCAGCAAAAGAGGAACGGGATTATTTTCATATGCAGTTGCGATGAGGAGCATAAATATAATCTTTTCCGGTTGCCGGATCGAAGCGGTTTGTTAATAAGCACCCATAGCTGTGAAAAATAGCTATGCGAATATCCGCTCTTTTATTTTGATAATCATTTATTTATAAGCACCCTATCAATATTGGATTGTTAATCGCCTTGCTCGGCTAATATTTTTAGTATATAATTGCTAAAAATATTGGTGAAACATGATAACGATAGGAAAAGCGGCAAATTCCGCCATGTCCGCCACTAAACAAGAGATCATTAGTCAATTGCAAAAAGAGCTGTTGCTTTTGCAGGGGTTTAAACCAGCGTTAAATGCGGCTGTTCACGCAGGTCTTGAGCCTGTGGAGGCGGCATTTCCCAACGCGGTTTTTCCTACAGCAGCCGTTCATGAATTTTTAAGTGACGCTGCAGAACAGGCAGCAGCTACCACCGGGTTTATTGCGGGCCTGCTGGCCCCCCTGATGCAGCAGGGCCGTGTTTGTGTATGGATCAGCGCAGCACGCACCCTTTTTCCGCCTGCATTGGCAATGTTTGGCGTAGCACCCGACCAGATCATTTTTGTAGATCTGCAGCGCGAGCGGGATGTGTTATGGGCCATGGAAGAAGCGTTGAAATGTGAAGGGCTGGCAGCTGTGGTAGGCGAAATGCGCGACATTAGCTTTACCGCATCCAGGCGGCTGCAGCTGGCAGTAGAGCAAAGCAGGGTAACCGGTTTTATACTGCGTCATCAGCCACGTGATCTGAACGCAAATGCCTGTGTGGCCCGGTGGAGGATCACCCCATTGCCCAGCGGGCCTATTAACAATATACCTGTCATTGGCTTTCCCCGCTGGCATATAGCACTTATAAAAGTGCGCAATGGAAAACCCGGCGAATGGCAGCTGGAATGGGCACAAGGCCGGTTCAACATGATCACTGAAAATATTGCATTACAACCGCAGGCGGATATACGAAAAATAGGATAACATGCCCAAACGTTTTGTAGCCATATGGTTCCGTCATTTAATAACAGACTGGCTGATCATCCGCAGGCCTGAATTACAGCATCAGCCCTTTATACTGGCGGCGCCTGATCACGGACGTATGGTAATAACAGCGGCCAGCGCTGCTGCGCAGGCACAGGGCATTTTTGTTGGAATGGTGCTGGCAGATGCCAGAGCTATTGTTCCTGCGCTACAGGTATTTAACAACAAACCCGGGTTAGCGGAACAATTACTGAAAGCGCTTTGCAAATGGTGTATACGTTATACCCCTGTTGCCGCCACAGACCTGCCCGACGGTTTGATACTGGATGCCAGTGGCTGTGCACATTTGTGGGGTGGAGAACAACCTTACCTGCAGGAGATCATTACCCGCTTAAAGGCTTTTGGCTACCATGTACGTGTAGCCATTGCAGATACCATTGGTACCGCATGGGCGGTAGCGCGGTATGGAAAGGTTACGTGCATTATTAAAAGCGGAGAGCAGGCCACTGCCCTGCTGCCCTTACCACCAGCTGCACTGCGCCTGGAACCGGATCTGCTGGAACGTTTACAAAAGCTGGGCCTGTACCAGGTTAACAGTTTTATAAACATGCCGCGTTCCGCGCTGCGCAGGCGTTTTGGACAGGAGCTGCTTTGCCGGATAGACCAGGCCCTGGGCCGGGAAGAGGAAGCTATTGATCCGCTGTTGCCCATTCCCCCCTACCAGGAACGGCTGCCCTGTTTAGAACCCATACTAACGGCAACGGGTATTGAAATTTCGCTGCAACGGCTGCTGGAAACACTTTGCAACCGCCTGCAGCAAAAAGGCAAAGGACTGCGTACTGCCGTTCTTAAAGCATACCGGGTGGATGGGAAGATAGAACAGGTGGAAATTGGCACTAACCGCGCATCACACAATGCCCGTCATCTTTTTAAACTGTTTGAAAATAAGATCCCTACTATTGAACCGGCCTTAGGCATAGAGCTTTTTATACTGGAAGCGCTCCGTGTGGAAGATGCTTTTTCCCAGCAGGAAACATTGTGGACCGGCGGTTGCAGCCTGGAAAGCATTACCCTGGCGCAGTTGACAGACCGGCTGGCCGGTAAAACAGGCATGCATACCATTCGCCGTTATTTGCCTGTACAACATTACTGGCCGGAGCGGTCTGTTATCCCCACCGCTTCCATGCAGGAAAAACCAGCTACTCCCTGGCGTACGGACCGTCCCCGCCCCACACAGCTGTTGCGGGAGCCGGAGCCGGTAGAGGTAAGCGCCCCCATACCCGACTATCCGCCCATGTTATTTACATACAAAGGCAAGCTGCACTACATAAAAAAGGCAGATGGCCCTGAACGTATTGAACGCGAATGGTGGCTGGAGGAAGGGCCGCACAGGGATTATTATGCGGTGGAAGACCAAGACGGCCGCCGTTACTGGCTTTTCAGGTCGGGACATTATGATGAGAATAAACCGCATTGCTGGTTCATTCATGGCTTTTTTGCGTAAGAAAATGAGATGAGGTATGTACACTGAATTACAGGTCACCACTAATTTTAGTTTCCTGCGGGGCGCCTCTCATCCGGAAGAGCTGGTAGAGCAGGCCTTTGCTTATGGTTATAAGAAGATTGCCATTACAGACCGTAACACGCTTGCGGGCATTGTACGCGCGCATGTAGCCGCCAGGGGAAAAGATATACAGCTCATTCCCGGCTGCCGGCTTGACCTGGTAGACGGCCCCAGCCTGCTGGCATATCCCACCAATAAAGAAGCCTATAGCCGGCTTTGTAACCTGCTGACAGAAGGTAACCTGAGAACGGAGAAAGGCAAATGTGAGCTGTTTAAGGCCGATGTATATAAATATGCCAAAGGCATAAAGTTCATTGTAATACCGCCTGATTCGTTAAACACAAGCTTCAGCTTTGAACCAGATTTCCAACGGGCACTGAAGGCATACCGGGAAGCTTTGGGCGATGACCTGTACCTGGCTGCATCCCGCAGCTACCAGGGTGATGATGCCAAAAAGCTCTACCGGCTTTCGGAGCTCTCCGGACAATTACACATACCCCTGGTGGCTACCAATGATGTGCATTATCACCATACTGCGCGCCGCCAGCTGCAGGATGTGCTCACCTGCATCCGTGAAAAATGTACTATCCATAATGCCGGCTTCCGGCTGCATCCTAATGCAGAAAGGTATCTGAAACCCATGGATGAAATGCAGCGCCTGTTCCGGCAATACCCCGATGCCATCCTCCGTACACAGGAAATTGCGGAAGCCTGTCAGTTCTCGCTGGATATGCTGCAGTATGTATATCCTGAAGAGCTGACCAGCAATGGCCGCAGCCCGCAGGAAGAGCTAACTATTCTTACCTGGGAAGGCGCCCGGCAGCGGTTTGGCAATGACATTCCTAAAAAAGTAAAGGACGCCATTGCTTACGAGCTTAACTTCATTAAAGATAAAAATTATGCCCCCTACTTTTTAACTGTGCATGATATTGTACGTTATGCAAGGGAGCAGGATATTTTATGCCAGGGCCGGGGGTCGGCGGCCAATTCCACGGTTTGTTACTGCCTGGGCATTACGTCTGTTGACCCCTCAAAATTCGATCTGCTGTTTGAGCGTTTTATTTCCTCTGCACGGAATGAGCCCCCTGATATTGATGTGGACTTTGAGCATGAGCGTCGGGAAGAAGTGATGCAATACATTTACAAAAAGTATGGCCGCGATCGTGCAGCTATTGTGGCAACGGTAACGCAGCAACGCCAAAAAGGCGCTATCCGCGATGTAGGCAAAGCAATGGGCTTATCGGTAGATACCATTAACCGCTTATCCGCCTCCATCTGGGACTTTACGGAGGAATGGTTTGAGGAGCACCGCCTTACAGAACAGGGATTGAATGCCAATGATCCGTTGCTGCGGAAAGTGTTACAGCTTACCGGGCAGCTCATGGGTTTTCCACGGCAGCTGGGGCAGCATACCGGGGGTTTTGTAATTACACAGGGAAAATTGTCGGACCTGTGCCCCATCCTGAATGCACGGATGGAAGACCGTACCTGTATTGAATGGAATAAGGACGATATTGATGCCCTGGGGTTTCTGAAGATAGATGTGCTGGCATTGGGTATGCTTACCTGCATCCGTAAGGGTTTTGACCTGTTGAAGGATCATTACGGGGACTCCTATACGCTGGCTACTATTCCGCAGGATAACAAGGCCGTTTATGAAATGATCTCTCATGCAGATACCATTGGCGTTTTCCAGATAGAGAGCCGTGCGCAGCAGGCCATGTTGCCCCGCCTGCGGCCTAATTGCTTCTATGACCTGGTGATTGAGGTGGCGATTGTAAGGCCGGGGCCTATCCAGGGCGATATGGTGCATCCGTACTTACAACGGCGAAAAAATCCCAAACTGGTCACCTATCCTTCTCCTGCGTTAGAGAACATTCTTAAACGCACCTTAGGTGTGCCCCTGTTCCAGGAACAAGCCATGCAGATAGCCATTGATGCTGCAGGTTTTACACCTGCGGAAGCAGATGCGCTTCGCCGTAGCATGGCCACCTTTAAGCTGCCGGGCATGGTAAGCAAGTTCAGGGAAAAGCTGGTTAAGGGCATGGTGGCCAATAAATACGATGAAGAATTTGCCCATCGCATTTTTAAACAGCTGGAAGGCTTTGGCAGCTACGGATTCCCCGAAAGCCATGCTGTGAGCTTTGCCCTGCTGGTATATGTATCGTCCTGGATCAAATGTTTTTATCCCGATGTTTTTGCCTGTGCCCTGCTCAATAGCATGCCTATGGGCTTTTACCAGCCGGCCCAGATCGTGATCGATGCAAAGAACCACGGTGTAGAGGTACGGCCGGTAGATGTGAACCATTCCATGTGGGATAATACGATCGAGAAGAGGCCCGATCCCCCACATGCAATACGCCTGGGCTTTCGCCAGGTAAAAGGCGTTCGGGAGGAAGATGTGCAGGCGCTTATTGCTGCACGTACTGCACACTATACTACTATTACTGCTTTGCGTGATGCCGGTGTGCCGCAATCCACCCTAGAAAAGCTGGCAGATGCAGACGCCTTCAGATCATTAGGCCTTGACCGGCGCCGGGCCTTATGGGAAGTAACGGCCCTGCACGACCGGCCTATTGCGCTGTTTGCCGGCACGCCATCAGAAAGCGCTACGGAAACACAGATCACATTGCCGGAAATGTCGGCATCTGAACATGTGATACAGGATTATGCTGCAATGTCGTTATCGTTAAAGGCACATCCCGTAAGTTTTGTAAGGGAAAAGCTGCAGCTGCTGCATATTGTGCCGGCACAAACACTGAATACCCTTACTGATGGTATGCCGGTAAAAGTAGCCGGCCTTGTGCTGGTACGGCAAAGACCCGGCACCGCCAGCGGCATTTGTTTTATTACCATTGAGGATGAAACCGGATGCGCTAACCTGGTAGTGTTCCAAAAGCTATTTGATAAATACCGCAAAGAGATCCTGCAATCCCGGCTTTTAATGGTGGAAGGTACCTTGCAGCGTGAAGGTGAGGTTATTCACGTGATCGTAAAACATTGTTATAATTTAACGGGGCTGCTGCGGGAGCTGAGCAGCACATTGCCGGAAGAGCCGCTGGGCCATGCAGATGAACGGCGGCCGTTTCCGGCTTCAGCAGAACAGCACAAGGAGGATGGAGCAAAGGTTTTTTATGGAGGAAGGAATTTTAAGTAATTAACTTTTTTTCCCCATCTCTTGTTTCGAAAAAAAATATAACTATTTTTGCACCCTCTTTAGAACAAAAAGGGATGATTCCGTAGCTCAGTTGGTAGAGCAATACACTTTTAATGTATGGGTCCTGGGTTCGAGTCCCAGCGGGATCACAAAGCCACTTTTCAAAAGTGGCTTTTTTGTTTTAAACCCGTGTAAAATAAGGGGCTTCCACAAGGAAACACAACAAAGAGGCAAGTAATTACAAATAGAAAGGTACCTATTCGGGTACCTTTTTCTTTTACGGCATTTGGTACCCGGCAATACTTAACGCTTGTATGAATAAGGTTTTAGGTATTTGTTCACCTAAATGTTATTGTACAATGAAGGTTAATGAAAAACTCTTTATTTTGGGACGATACTAAATACATTGTTAACAACATGACCCAATTATCAAAGCTCCTGATTTTACCCCTAATACTTAGCTGCGGTCAGATAAAAACTCAGAAAAAAACCACTATAGAGGCTCCAGTCGTATCTAAGAACACAGTAGATGCCAGTGGCAGTGGCCCTTTACAACCTCTTTTTAGCAAAGCCAGATTCGATTCTTTGCATAGCTGGGACTTTGGGTGGGCAATCCTCGAACCGATCAACATTGCAAAGAACGAAGAGGATGAAAAGTTATTATCAAAAAGATTCACTCCCGGACAAAAAGCACTTTATTACTTCTGGTACCTGGATGCCGAAGTAACAAATGGCGGCTTTATACAATTCTACTGGAATGGCTACGGTAAGTATTTACCATCAATTATGGATGGTCTAAAATTGATTGGGGATAGCTCGATGCTCAATTTGGTCATTAAAGCAGACAAGGAATATACAGCAAACAGGAAAAAATTTAACTTGCAAAGAGAGAAAGAAGATTGGAGCCCTTTATATAATAATTTAAAGAAGTTTGAAGAATATGACCATGTTTATTACGCAACACATGACAAGACAATGGACCTGATAGAAAAGTATGCAAGAGAACATGCTTCTGAGTTTGTAAAATTTGAATAACACAAGTATGAACAAAGAAGAACTAGTTAACAAGAATTCTAGCAAGGCTGTTAGAGATCTGAATAGTGAAATATTAAAAGACAAGAATTTATGGTATAGTTACATCATAAACTTGGCAATAAAGCTTCAGACCGTATATACAGTTGTAAACGGATCCGGTCCAATGTACTACCATCATTAAACGACGGCTCATTCAATACTATCAGCCCTCCAGTTGATTGTGACCTCTTGACGGTCTTTTACCAGGTCCCCGCTAATATCTTTGGGGCAAAGACGGAAGGTTTGTTTTTACGGATCATGCTATTCAATTTTAGAACGGTTTATTAGTTATTTTCTGTTGGTAAATGTGAAGAAGACGAAACGTTCACGCCAACAAATATTTTTACATTCACTTTAGGCCAATCGATCGGCACATTAGTTATTGCTTACAATAGGTTCAGCGTCCAGATATTGCCAACAGCGAGTACCACTTCCACCAAATGCCCCTGGTCATATCCGGCTTCATAAAAGTCTTCAAGAATGTCACCTGCTATTTTGATGGCAAAGGCTCTGATGGCAAGGATGTGCATCTCGCAGGGTCAGCATGCGATATTGCGCGCCGCGGCGCGGATGGTTTTTGGCGGTACATCATCGAAAATAATTAGGGTACCGCTGTGCGGTAGCCCGCCTAACGTATTGTAAGCCACAGCGGCGTTGGCCATAAGCGTGGCCAGCGCCGCATAAAGTGGCACCGGTTTCATAAACTGGACCCCTAAGTATTTTGAAATTGGTCTACCAAGCCAGCCAGATCGGGCTCTAACTTTACACCGGATTAATAAGATCATTTCACTACTTAAACATTAGAATCATGTTGAAAACAATAGCATACTGCAACAACACTTCCTCAAGTGGATGCTTGCTGATGAACAAAAAAGGAGGTGTGTTATGAAAGCAATAGTGGTAACAGACCAGGCTGCGGGAAAGGCCGGGATGCGGCTTGTAGAGCGCCCCGAGCCGCAAGCAGCGATAAATGACGTGATCGTTGAGGTTCATGCATCAGCGATAACAGGAGATGAGCTATCATGGCCTGCTACCTGGACCGATCGCGCCGGCAGAGACAGGACACCATCTATCCCCGGTCATGAGCTGGCTGGCATTGTCACTGCCGTTGGCTATGGAACAACAGGCCTTTCCATAGGACAGCGCGTGTTTGGTCTCACGGACTGGTACCGCGACGGTGCGCTGGCGGAGTATGTAGCCGTCGAGGCACGTAACCTTGCACCGCTGCCGGCCGATGTTAGCTTCATGGATGGCGCAGCCCTTGTGATGTCCGGGCTTACCGCGTGGCAGGGCCTGTTCGAGCATGGCCGCCTTCGTGCGGGGCAGACAGTTCTTATACACGGTGCAGCTGGCGTGGTGGGTTCTATGGCAGTCCAACTCGCACGTGCGGCCGGTGCCTATGTCATCGGCACGGGGCGTGCGGGCGGCCGCCAGACGACACTCGATTTCGGTGCGCAGGAGTACGTTGATCTTGAAAACGAGAAGCTGCAGGACGTTGCCAAAGTCGATTTGGTTTTCGACATCTTCGGCGGGGATATTGCCAGTCAGTCCGCAGGGTTGATCAGGCCGGGGGGAACGCTGGTAACCATCGCAGGTCCCGTCGAAACCCCGCCTGCTAACGGATCGGCGATCGACTTTGTTGTTATTGCAGATCCGAACCAGCTGAATGAAATCGTACAACGGCTGCGCGAGGGACGTCTGCGGACGAACATCGGCAAAATATCTTCTCTCGATGACGCCGTTGCGACCTTCAATTCGACCGACCAGGTCAGCGGAAAAACGGTTATCCGCGTCCGCCCTTAAAAGTTCAGACATCTCCCGCGGATCATCGTTATCATTTCTTTGAACGGGTTAATAAACGATGGAGTATGTACACTCAGTTTGGGATGGACATACTCCATTTTTTTTACTGGCAGTGCAAATGGTCCTTCGGATTTGCGGAGATTGATTACAAGCCCGTAAGGCCGCTCCAATCTGATATATGGTTGCCTATGCTTGTGATGCGCTTCACACACCTCACTCCCCCTAAACCACCTCACGCTCCCGGAATACCAGCGACACCAAAACAGACAATAACAATACCCCAACTACCACTCCCAGGGATACCGGCGACGGAATATGAAACCATGGAGAAATGATCATCTTTATACCTATAAAAGTCAAGATGATAGACAGGCCGTAAGGTAGCTTACTGAACATATGAATGAAATTTGACAGCAGGAAATAAAGAGACCGCAAGCCCAGTATGGCGAAAATATTAGAGGTATAGAGGATAAAAGGATCTTTTGAGATAGCGAAGATCGCAGGAATAGAATCCACCGCAAACAATACATCTGTAAATTCAATAACGCCCAGCACAACTAATAATGGGGTAGCTACTTTTATACCGTTTTGTACAGTGAAAAATTTTCCTCTGTCGTAGTGGTCACTTACTTTATAAAGCCGGTGTACCAGCCTGGATCCTGCTGAGCTACTGAAATCCGCCTCTTCCTCCTCCTCTCCTTTCCCCCACGATTTGATGCCTGCATATACGAGGAACAGGCCGAAAGCCGTTAGTACAAGATTAATATTCCATGCCAGCGGTTTTGCGCCCAGTAAATCCAGGAGGGGATTCAAATAGGTTATGTTAATAAGCCCCACCCCTGCAAATATAAAGATTGCGCGGAATACCAGCGCACCCAGGATCCCCCAGAATAATACGCGGTGATGCAGCTCGCGCGGTACTTTAAAATAAGAAAACACCAGGATGAATACGAAAAGATTATCTACGGAAAGCGCCTTCTCTATCCAATACGCTGCCTGAAACTGCGTGAATTTTTCCACTGCCAGCGCGGTGCCGCCGTTGTCCTGGCTAAATACCCAGCATATAACACCGGAAAAGATCATGGCCAGGCTAATCCATACCCCAGACCAGACGATGGCCTCCCGGGTAGATACCACATGGCTTTTCTTATGAAAGACGCCGAGATCAAGCAAAAGCATGATAAAAATTGTTGCGCCGAAAAACCATATCAGGCCCGGGTGCAGGTGTAAAATATTTTGTTCCATTTTTCGTAATTACTGGTTAGTGATCGTGATATATAACAGTCTGCCGCCTTCTTTATCCGATAACAGGATCTTGCTTCCGCTGGTCAGCTCAACCATGGTGTTGCGGGGAATTTCCTGCTGGGTTACCAGGTCTTTCATCCCGTCCAATGCCTGGTTTACCAGCACCCATTTATGTTGATGGTAAGCAAAATACCCTACCGGCTTTTTATCTTCCGGGCCCAGGCTTTCATTCCGGATGACCTTCCTGGAAACATGCCATTTAAAGAGATATTGGTTGTGGTAAACCATCAGGCGGTGTCCTTCTGGTTTCCATACATCATCCTTGAATTTATAATACAGGTCTGCAACAGGCAGGGGGCCTTTGTGGGGAGTGCCACAGAATGGGCAGGCAGGTTTTGCCGTATTGTCGAATACATACCACTTCTCCTCACAAGATGGATTGCTGCAGGGTTGAACCATGTCTACCGTCTTAATTAACGCCGTTTCCCATTCATTGGCAATAGGACGCAGCATAGGGTTGTGAAGGCCTTCAATAAAGGCGCGCCTGAACAGTTCTGATAAATAGGGACCGGTAACGGTATAAGGAATTTTTTCGGGGTTGCCCCAGATAGCATCCCATTTGCGCAGCTGGTCAGTTTTTACTTTGTTTGTTTTATCGCCGGGGTGTTCTACAAACAGTGCTTTTTCGCCCATAGCCATCAGCTCATCTTTTTCTGCATCAAGGTCCCATATTTTGCCGCCCCGTAGCGGATGCCGTCTTAACAGGTACATGTAAATAAGTACAGCCAGTGCATGCAGGTCTGTGCGCTGGTTAGGCAGGATACGACCAGTATCTGAAAGCTTCAGGTGCTTGGTGCGGAGCACTTCCGGCGCAATAAAATCAGCGGTGCCAATTACCTCCGGGGGAAATAAGCCAGGTACTACCAGGCCATCCAGGTCTATAATGTTGGCTGATTTGGTAACAGGGTCCACCAGCACGTTATTATAGGAAAGATCAGAATGCGCAAGGCCCATCTGGTGCATTTTCTTAACACCCCTGCAAATGCTGATAGCGATCTGGAAGTAGCTGAGCCAGTCTCCCAGCTCGGTACTGTCAAGGAACAGCGGGTATTGCTTGTTCCTGAATGATGGTGCGGTAAACCATTTCCCCACTTTTTCACCTCCTTTTATATTATCATTAGTACCATAACCTTTGCGGAAGAAAAACCGGGAGTCATAAATGGGAACGATCACACCTGTTTTCCCGTCACGTTCCACAGCATCATAAGGCCAACGGTAAATATCCTGCAGGAAATAATCAGGGGCATCGCCTTTTTTTATATTGTCCAGGTAGAGCGTAACAATCCGCCTGATCCGGTCTTTCTGATTATAGTCCAGTGGAGTTCTGAAAAATGCAACAACGTACTTTTTGTCCGGCGAAAAATATACATCTTTCACACCCCCTTGCTTGGGGTTGCCGTTGTCTATGTATTTATAGCACCTGGAAGCGTCAATAATAGAGGTAACCGTTACTGTTTTCATAGCTTCAATAAATTATAGCGAGCGTTCTGTCATCATGATTACCTTTGCTCCAGAAGTTAAGCCACGATAACAGCTGGTCTTCAATACCGTCATTCCGGAGGAAGTCAACCCTCGCATTATCTTCGTTTTGGCCGTCCAGGTCTGCAAAAAAAGTGTCCCACGCGGCTTTGTCTTCCAGCTTGTTTTCCGTAACAAATTTGGGATCGTACACACCGTCAGTCATTAATATGAGCCTGGAGAAATCCTCAAACCGGTTGATGGCAAAACGGCTGGCAATATCATTGGTGAAGATCTCAGGCATCGTTACAAACCGGGTGCCTCCGCCAAATTCGCCAATATCCAGCTGGTTAAGGAGTTTCACTTCAACCGGATTGCCGGTAATAATATTTACCGGGCAATCGCCCACACCGAATGTCAGCACGGTATAACCATTATCAAATTTCCCGGTCAGTGCAAAGATCAATGTGGTATTGAGGTCTTTCAGCTGTATTGCCTCCTGCTGCGCAAACTCAATCAACTTTGTATGCAGGTTCCGCACCTGTTTGTACAGAATGTTAATGATGGATGATTTATGCTTTAATGCCGGATCTTCTGCGGCTACAGCCGTTTCCGGGGTATTGCTGACGGCAGCACTAAAGTAATCCGAGCAACGTTCAGACAGTTCGGCCAATAGGGTCTCATCGTGAAAGCTTTCGGCAATAAAGGTTGTGGCAATCTTTGAACCTTGCCGGGAGAACTTTGCAGACCCGGCGCCATCGGCTACGGCAATAATTTCCCAACCCAGAGGTAGTTTGCATACGTAAAAATGATCATCCCGGAATGCGCCTTCATGTGCATGCGACCTGCCGCGTTGTGAGGCCACTGCAATGCGCTTGTCAAGAAATGGCCCCGCATATTTGTCACTGTCTGCTTTTGCATAGAGATCATTTTTATTACTGGGCTTATTCAGCCACAGGTCCTTGGGATCAGCATTTACGGTAAAGGGGATGATCTTTATGTCTTCCACCTGGTCCTCACCCTGGCCGCAGGTAAAGGATAACTGCAGGTCCACCGAAAGGGTTGACGCTGGTATGCCGGATATTTTTGCAGAAGCAGCATCAAATGAAAGCCCGGCTTTATCGAGATTCCGGATCTCCCTGATACAGATATTGGGAAAGCGGGAAAGATCAAACCTGTATTCATAGTGCTTCCTGGAAACGGCATTCGGCAGCACGGTCTCCACATCCTTAAATTCTTCCGTTTCTTTATACATATGAAAGATCCCTATCACCTGGTTTTTAGCAGCGGTGATGGATTTAGTCAACTCATTAATTTTCGCATTGTGTAAAAGCCGGGCAACTGTGTTATCCGAAAATTTACCTGCTGCAATGTTGAACTCAGTCAGCAGTTGTTTTAAGAATAGTTCTACCATTATCCTAATGTTTTATACCACGATAATTAATTCACCGGGTGGAGGCGGCAGTACCATGTTTTCACCGGTGCCCTGCGACTTACTTCCCATTTCAATAGAGGAGCTGACCCACTTGAAGAAGGTGGTCAGTGTATTCACATCGGTAGTGTCCAGCCTGACAACTTCACTAGTGAGTTCTTTCAGGAAACTGGTTTCCGCTTTCGGACCCGCTGCACAGCCAACGATCATCCCGAAGTCCAGTGCTTTTACTTTTGCAGTGGCCGTGCGGTACAGCTGCAGGTCTGAAGGTTTGCCATCTGTAAATACAAACAGCAGTGGCTTCCAGTCACCCTTTCTTTCCATTGAGCCCTTTACCAGGTCCATTTTTACAAGATCGCAAAGCATTTCCAGCGCCTGCCCAGTATGCGTAGGCCCGCTTTCAGGGCATTTAATTTCCACTGGCTGAAAGCTGGCCAGGTCGGTCAGGGGAATGATGTTTTTAACCTCTTTATCAAAGGTGATAACGCTTACATGCAATGAATCCATGGCCTGCGGATCGGATCTCAGCATACTGATCAGGCCATTAAATCCATTATTCAGCGCTTGTATAGGCTCCCCGTGCATAGAGCCGGAGGTATCCAGCAGGAAATAGGCTAATAATCTTCTGGCCATGGCTAAGCAATTATTACTAATTCCGATGGAGGCGGCGGCAGCTGCGCCAGGCCTGTTACCTCTTTCCCGGATTCTTCGACTTTAGTGGAGGTGGTAGATACGGAGGCTGTTACCCATTGGAAAAACTTGGAGATGCTTTCTGAATCGGCATTATCCAGCCGCACCACGGAGGTGGCTATCTGTTTCAGCACGGTGTCGTCTGCATCAAGGCCGGCAGCACAACCTACTATCAGCCCCTTATTCGCCGCTTTGAGCTTATTGTAGCCACGCTGCCAGTCGTCGGTGGGTACACCATCGGTCATAATGAATACCAGTGGTTTCCAGTCGCCTTTCTGTTCCGGCGTTGTTCTGGCTACTTCATTCTGGAGCTTGTCTGCAAGCAGTTCTAATGCCGCACCCATAGCGGTTACGCCGGAGGCTTTGAGGTCCACCATCCGGAAAGAGGCCAGGTCTGTCAGCGGAACTACCTGCGTGGCAGCGCTGTCAAACGTAATAATACTTACAAAGGCTGTTTCAATGGCCTGTGGATTTTGGCGTAACGAGTGGATCATCATCTGTACGCCGTTCTTTACAGCTTCAATCGGTTCTCCACTCATGGAGCCAGACGTGTCTAACAGCAGATATACCGGTAGTCTTCTCATTTTACAGGAATTTTTTTGTACGTTTTTTAAATGGGGGCTAATGGTTGATCTTGGGTCGGTCCTCCAGATTGATCCTAATAGCTATTAATTGAATTTGTCCAGGTAATCCTGCAGGCCGCCTTTCATGCCTATGCCCACAGCTTCAAATTTCCACTCGCCGTTCTTTTTGTATATCCTGCCGAATTCCACTGCGGTTTCTATGGAGAAATCTTCTTCCAGCTCATATTTCAGCAGCTCTTCGTTAGTATCGGTGTTAAAGATGCGGATGAATGAATTACGTACCTGCCCGAAGTTCTGGTTGCGGGCAGCAGCATCATGAATCGTAATAACGACACATATTTCGCTGGCACCCGGATCAATTTTAGAGAGGTCCACAATTATTTGTTCATCGTCGCCTTCCGCATCCCCAACCAGGTTATCGCCGGTATGCATTACAGATTCATTGGGAGATTGCAGGTTGTTGTAGAAAACAAAATGCCGGTCAGACAGCAGTTTCCTGTTCTCTCCTAAAACAAATGCGGATGCATCGAGATCAAATGCGCTGCCGGTATCGGAGCTGTTGGCATCCCAGCCAAGTCCCACCGTAAATTTCGGAGCCCGCAGGCTTTCCCTTTGTCCTTTGATCAGGTTAATTGACATGATTTTTCAGTTTTTAGTTTGGAAATATTTTCCTGGTAATTTTTTACCTGGTGATAATTATTGCTGATGGCGAGGTGCAGTAATTCGCTGCGTTTTTTCCTGCTGATATTGGTAATCACTTCCGTAAATGCCGGGCTGTCCAGCAGCAGTATATACTTCACCAGGCGCGTATTAAAGCAGAAGCTTGCACTATTCATAATGCGGATAATATCGCGTGCCGTTTTTACATCGAAGTAATTGTAAAAATTTTCTATGCTGGGATGAACAGTAGTGTTTATCAGTTCTGCGAAATAGAGAAAGATGAATTGCCCGTTTACGTTATACTGTGTCAGGATCTTGCTGACTGTATGCTCATGGCTGCCGGTGATCTTTATATCATCCAGGAAGATGCAAAGTTTACCGGAGATAAGGTTACGGTCAAGGTAATACGTATCGTTGGCGATTAGCTGCACACGTTGCTCGTAGTCCATATTCCCGTAATCTTCCACATAGGTCTGGCGCCGGTATATTTTGCTCTCATTGCATGCAGGCCGCTGATGCCTGAACAGGAAGTTATTGAGGTGCTTTTTGAAAAAGACACAGAGAAAATTGGAGGCAGTGGGAATAGCATAGTAGGGGCTTGGAAGCAGGATGACCTCTTCATGAGCGAGGATAAGGTCAGCATGCTTTGCAATAAAACCATCAAATAATTCCTTTGCAAATTCTTCTGCATAGCATGTTTGCCCGAATTTAAAGCGGCTGTATTCCAGCGCAGAGAATGGGGGACTGTACGCGTTGTCAATTTTGTGAAGACTATATCTCAGGTTCATAGTTTGTTATATTAACATGGCCTTGAATCCATAATTGAGGGCGCCCTGGTAATCTGCCGCCGGATTATCGCCGATATGCAGTATGTCTGGTTTATTCAGCGGGCGAATGGCGGTTGCATGCCGGAATACGAGGTCAAAGGCGCCGGCGGCGGGTTTGGAAAATCCTGTTTCATCAGAATACAACTGGAATGAAATGAATTCAGACAATTCATAGTGATCGAGCAGCTTCCTTAGTATTGCGCCTTTAATGAAAGCGGTATTGCTTAGGATGCTAATGGTTTTCCCAGCTGCTTTTATTGCCTGGAAATAGCTGCGGATGCTGCTGTTAACAAGTATAGGCTTGTAATGCATGAACAGCTGGTCTGCCGCTGCCTGGAAGCCGGTTATTTCCTCCCGGGTAAGCTCATTAATGTTTATGTTTAATTCATGCAATATCCGGCAGTATATCTGTTCCTCATGGATGTGCTGCCCGGTGATTTCGCTGATCCTGTTGGCCAGTACGTCATGATGCCGCATTACCCGGGCTACTTTTTCAAGTGGTTCTCCGATCGCAAAGAACGATTTGAACAGGGCATTTCTCCTGGCCTTAAATGCCGGGTTAGAACGGATGAGCGTTAACCATAGATCGAACGAAAAATGACAGCAGGAGGCAGGGATTTTCATAGGTTACTTGGAGCCGGCGCCCCATTTTAATCCCCATTTATATGTTTTATCGCATTCACCGTGGCCGGGGTGAAAGGTGACCAGCTTTTTTACGCTGATGGTGTTGCTGGAAAACTGGATCTCTGCGATGGCACAGAAATTATGAAAGCTGGCCAGTTTTCCCATTTGCACTTCAATGTCGGCTATACCCGGTACGTTAACCGTTACAACCGCGTTCGTCTCCTGCCAATTGGCTACGCCGTTATAAATGAAGCAATAGATGACGATGCGTTTCAGATCGCGCATGCCCTGCGGGTTCACAATAATATTCTCCCCTGATCCGGCAGCTGCGCCCCTGTCGTCGCCGGTATGCCATATCCACGGAGCGGCGGTGTACCTACCCTGCCGGGTATGTTTGTCTTTGGGCCCGCCCAGGCCTTTGGCGAATTGCAGGCCGTCAATTACATTTTTTTCGCCGCTGTTCAGTTCATAGAAACAGCCGAGGTCCAGGTCAACGTCAGCACTCCCGCCAAAGATATTGCCGAACATGCCCTTTTTGGTTACTTTCGACCAGTTCAGGTTGATATTGATCTCCTGCGTGAGACTGTCATGTTTTTTGGAGAGATCGATAACATGCGAGTCACCTGTTTTTTCCAGTGTGATTTTTTGAATGTTGACTGCCATAGTTACTGAGTTTTATGTTGGTTGCTTTTTACCATCGCATTGCCTGTAACTGGTTACGATGACATTACGGTTTCAAAAATAGCGTTGCTGTTTGAAGCTATTTTCCGGGAAACCGTAAACGTTGGTAATGCAGCATTAATTTTTCAGTAACCTGTTATTGGCATTGAAGAGCAATAAAAAAGCCGCATAATCGAATGATCATGCGGCTGAAATACCTTCACCCGTCCTGCACCGGTCTGCAAACATTCCCCTCAGCGGGCCTTCTCCATTTGCTTAATCGCCTTCCATCCTTCCGGCGTAATACCCATAATCTCAGTGGCAACGCCCAGCGTTTGATAAGTATCAAAGAAAGCCATTCGTGCAATGGGGTGATCTACTTCGCTGATGACCGCATAACCCTGTTCGCGCAGATCGCCGGTAACCAGGTCAAAATCGCTAACCGGCATACGGAATGCAAGATGCTGTGTACCGCCTGCGGGATATTTTGCAAGATAGTCATGGAACATGCTTTGCCCGGAAAGAGGTTGAACAAGCTCAATGAAGGTACCACCGTTATAAGTCTGCGTGGTAAGCCATTCAGCGGCTACAACCTTGCCATGATAGGTCATATCCAGGTCCTGTGCGCGAACATGTTCCGGTTCGGGAAAGCCGGCGATCCCCAGGGCGTTTGAAAGGAATTTTACGGCGGCGTGAATATCCGGAACCACCCAGCCGATCTGTGCGAGTTCCAGCCCGGCGATAGTGTTGTTAATACTGCTCATAATCGTTTGCTGTTAGGTTAGTAGTGGGGTGTCTCGCCTAAACTGAATTTTAGCCGGACAAGCGTAGTACTACATTTGAAATACATTGAACTTATGGCCATCAGGATCCGCAAATACGAAACCATAATACCCCTTTCCAAACTCTTCCGGCCTGGAAACGATGGTTCCCCCGGCTTGCTGTACCTCTTTTTCCCAATTATCAACCGCTTCCTTCGTGTCTGCAGAAAGGGTAAAAATAATTTCATTCCCGGCTTTTGTATCAATGATGGGGCCTTTCATGCCGGGTTCAAGCGCATCCTTCAGAAAGAAATGGATGATAAAGTTTTCCTCTCCAAAGAAAAAGCTGGTCAGCTGATCTGATGCTCCGTTTTGTTTAAATCCGATCTGCTTATAGAATTTAGTGGTTCGCTCTAAATCCTGTACACTGAAATTGGCCCATATTTTTTTTGTGTTCATAAACTAAAGGTTTTATGTTTAATTATTTTTGATACGATGATTGCATTCACGATCCCGGAACAAACCAGGCAATTTGTTAAGATCCGGCTGCCTTTAAAATGCCCGTTAGCGTGCTAAGATCAGTTTCAAAGATAGTCCATAGGTCTGTCAAAGAGGGTGGCTATTTGCGTAATTTTCCGGGGCTGTTTCCGTCATTCTCAAACCGGCTCCGCATTCCTGCCCCGCCGGCACCCCAAAATAGATTGAACATAAGCACCTTTCCATTTTTCACCCACCCTAAGTGGTAATTTTAGCCCGACAATAGTTATTTATTTTCTTTTATTTTCCTATTTTACAGTGCTTCTTTCTGAAGCAAATTCCTGATCAACCAGTTCCGGGCAATCACGTTTTATCCCTAGTGAAATGAGACTAACAGTCATTGTTGTAATTTTCTTTTTTTGCAGCTGTTCAAAGGCCACCGTAAAAAAGGCCACCATAAATGTTGACAACCTGCAGCACCCTGATTCCTCATGGCTGCCGGTTATTTTTCTTTGCGGGCAAAGTAATATGGAAGGCATTAAACCTGACAACGATGTTCCGGAAATAGCTTTAGAGCAACCGAAAAATATCTACGTTTTTTTTAAGAATTCAAATGGCCCGGCTGATGATGGGAGGATTGAGGCGCTTGAATACAGGAAAAATAATAACTGGAGAGAGCCTGCAAACTATTTTGGCCCGGAAACAGGTATTGGGCATTATATTGCTCAAGCAGGCCATCGTATTGCCATTGTAAAATATGCTTATGGCGGATCTAAAATGGTATTTGCCGGAACACCGTCTCCCCAGGGTTATTGGCAAACCAATGCAGCATCAGTATTAGATCATTATCCTATACTTATTTCAAACTGGGCCGACCAGGCTTTAGATGCCTTCAGGAAAGCAGGGTTCAAGCCTTATATAGCTGCCTTTATATGGTGCCAGGGAGAAACAGATGCACATGATCCCCAGGCGGCGCCTCAGTATAAAGATAAGCTGATAGAGCTGCTGAATGATTTTAAAACGGATATGTCTAAAAAGGACCCAAAAGTAAATGACATGCGTGTAATTATCACCCGCCTTCGTAATGGATATCCTTTTTCCAACGTTATAAGAAAAGCGCAAGCCGATATTGCCGGTTCCTATCACAATTGCTATTTAATTGATAGTGACGATTGGGCGCTGGAGCCTGACGGAATACATTTCACCGCTCAGGCCCAGGCTATGAACCATGGCAAAGCAATTGCGGAGATTTTAGTGAAAGTAATTCCTTGATTGTCAGTTAGCCAAAGTGTCAGGCAATAAGAATTGAGAAAACCCATCGCTTAGTCTTATCTTCAAAGGGCATTAATGCTTCGTGAAGCTATGACAGCGTTTCAATTCCGTCCCGTCACACCGCATCCGCTCTTAAGCCCATACATTGCGAAGATCTATGTGTTTGAGAGCAGTGGCCGCCTTCCGGACCAGGATAAAAAACTGATCGTACCAAACGCGAACCTCAAGCTAACGCTTACCTGCCGTAACGGGATCTCAGCCTGTGTGGCAGGTAAAAGCTTTATTCAAAGTGAGAGCAGGCTAAGCTTAACAGGCCTGATAGATGTTCCGGTCATGCTTAACCCACAGGAAGATAAGCAGACCGGCACGATCGTCATCGAATTTAACCCGCTCGGAGCCTATCGTTTATTTCATTTATCCTATACGGAGGTTAAAAACCAGATTATGGAGATGGCAGACCTGGTGGGCCGCAGCGCATCAGCCCTTCAGCTGCAGCTTGCCGAAGCAGGCACTATAGACCACACGAAGGTCTTACGCCCGATGTTGAATGTTACAAAGACTGCGCACCCGGCTGGACGCATTGGATCAACACCAGCCTGCTTTCCTATTTCACTACGGGAAAGGGCGTTTTCAGAGCGCCCACTAAGTAGGCACTATGTTGTTGCCACAAAGGTTTACAGCAATAAATAATTTTGTACTCCATTATAAAAAACGATGAGGGGTAACCGTTATACAGTATATATTTACACCCGAAATAACCAAACCCATATCCTATGAAGAAAAACCATCGTACTTGTAGTACTGTACTTATTGCTGCCGCATTAATGGCGTCATGGCTCACCTCCTGCAAAAGAGATCTGCTTCCACAAAAAAAAGAAGAAATGTCTGCAATGATCAGTACCGGCGCTTGTACGGTGCTGACCACAGAACGGCCCTCGCTTCCTCCGGTAGCTGACGGCCCCGTAGAGCTGGGCATGCAGTTCAAATCATCTTCATCCGGCACTATTACCAAATTCAGGTATTATAAAGTAGCCGGGGAAACAGGCACGCATACCGGGCGCTTATGGTCTGCCAATGGCAGGCTCCTGAAAACCGCTGTTTTCCAGTAAGTATGTACTCGGACGGTGCACAGGACGGCTACGACGGTTATGATCACGTAATTGTAAACGACAACTATTTTATACTGAATGCCTATGGTATAGCCCTGCATGCTCCACTAGCCGTGCAGGTAACCAATATGGCAATGGCAATCTCTGAAAGAATAACAAATGGGCCGACGGGCCTCATGCCGGGGCTTTCCTTTGGCCAAACAATGCTACCTCTGCAACTGAGTTCTAACGGAAATCAGTATACGTAAATAAAAATGCTAACCTGCGCTCATTGCAGGTAAGCATTTTTTATTATCATGTGCAAAATAGTTTAGATCCCGGGGCCTCGATTTTGTATATTAATGATCTCCTGTCAAAGCAGGTGATAAAAGTTAAAGGATATGCAGCGGAATCAGCACCTTTCGTTCGGATATGTTGTAAGTACTACCAGCCTTGCATTTGTAGTGTCCCAGCTGGATGTATCTATTGTAAACATTGCCCTGCCTGCCATGGCAAAGGCTTTTACGGCCGGCATCAGTGCGCTGCAATGGGTAGCCGATGCCTATACCGTTGCATTTGCCGCGCTTATGCTGTCGGCAGGCGGCATGAGTGACCGCCTGGGTTCCAAACGCATTTTCCAGACGGGACTACTGCTTTTCGGCATAGCATCTACCGGCTGTGGATTTGCATGGAGCATTGGTAGTCTCATCGCATTCCGCGCTTTACAGGGCATAGCCGCTGCCACCATGATACCCAGCTCGCTATCTATCCTTAACCAGGCATTCGCACACAAACCAGATGAGCGTGCACGCGCCGTAGCCTTGTGGACCATGGCCGGTGGTATTTCCATTGCTGCAGGGCCTATCCTCGGCGGGCTTTTCCTGCACATCAGCAATTGGCGTATGATCTTTTTCGTGAACATTCCCATTTGCCTGGCGGGTGTGCTGCTGGCGGCCAGAATAGAGGATGGTGAATTACATCCACACAGGGGCCTGGATCTTACCGGCCAGCTTGTATGGATGCTGGCCCTTACCGCTTTTATTGGCGGCATCATTGAATGGCATGCACCAGGTGTGCCGCACCTGCTGGTTATTGCTGCGCTTGTGTTCAGTGTATTATCATTGCTGTTGTTCCTGTATATTGAAAAACGTGCTAAGTCGCCGATACTGCCTTTGGATCTCTTTCGCACACCGGTATTTAATGTGCTGCTGTTGTTGGGAGTTATTGTAAACAATGCCTATTATGGTACAGTGTTCGTGCTAAGCCTTTACCTGCAAAATGTGCTGCATTATACCTCCATAAATGCAGGCCTGGCTTTTCTGCCGCTTACGGCTGGTTTTATTGTTTCCAACTTTATCAGCGGCAGGTTGATGGCTGCTTACGGCATCCGCCAGCCACTACTGGGTGGTACGCTGCTGGCGGCAGCTGGCTATGCCGGTTTACAGGTGGCTGGTTCTTCCACTCCTTACCTGCACTTGTTTATTCCTTTTCTGATCATTCCCATGGGCATGGGCATCGCAGTACCGGCCATGACTACCGGTATTCTTTCCAGCGTGGAAAAGAATAGGAGTGGAACAGCTTCCGCTATTCTCAACACCATACGGCAGGCAGCCGGCGCACTTGGCGTAGCTGTGTTTGGCGCTATGGCCAGCGGCGGCCCGCGGAACATTGCCTGGGCGGCCCGTACCAGCGGATTGATCTCCTGCTGCAGCCTTTTGCTGGCAGCAGCGCTGCTTCACCGGTATGTTCGCCCCTCTTCCCATATAAAGTAAATAGCACGGTTGTGTTTTGTTAAACGGGTAAATGAATTCTATCTTCGGCGCAGTCAACTATAACTGTTAATCATTACTGTCAACATTTAACCTTAAACAAATCCCTTTACCATGAAAAAAGCACTCTTGATGTGCTGTTGCGCCGTTGTGGCTGCACTTACCCTTTCTTCCTGTGCAACTATTTTTGGAGGTTCCCGGCATACCTTCGTAGTAAATTCCAGTCCCGACGATGCCCAGGTGGTGATCACCGACAAAAAAGGCAAGGAGGTCTTTAACGGTCACACACCAACGGAGGTACGGCTGAAATCCGGCGCAGGTTATTTCTCTCCGGCAGAGTATACTGTAAAATTCTCTAAAGCCGGACATCAGGACCTGATGGTGCCTATTCATTTCAAACTGAATGGCTGGTACTTTGGAAACATCCTGATCGGTGGCGCCATTGGTATGCTGATAGTAGATCCCTTAACCGGTGGTATGTGGAAAGTTAGCCCTGGCGAAAAACAGATCTACAAAACATTGAAGCCGCAGGGTGTAGCTTCACTGGATATTATCGGCATTAAAAATGTTGATGAAAAAACGAAAGAACAGTTGGTGAAGATCAATTAGATCATAGGATTTTAATAGCCACCATGGCATTATAAAAACCTCTCTATATGCTTAGAGAGGTTTTTGTTTTATGGAATCAGCATAAAGCGGCATCTATTAGAAAACTACCCGCATGTGCCTGATGATCCTTTTCACCTGCCTGTGTTGTACACAGCTCCTTTCTGCTCAAACCAAAACCATTCATGTACTGGTGGCGCTCTGCGACAATCAATACCAGGGCATTGTAAAAGTACCGGCCCGCATCGGCAACGGGCAGGATCCTGCCAATAATCTCTACTGGGGCTGCGGATATGGTGTTAGCACTTTCCTCAAAAAACAGCCGGATTGGAAGCTGGTACACACTATAGCCAATCCTTCGGCGAATATTTACGAACGCCTTGTGTTCAAACACAATAGTAAAAACTGTTACCTGGTGGCCGACGCGTACAATGGTGCCCATATGAAACAAACCATTACCACCTTCCTCGATTATGCAGCTGGCAAACAACCGGTAGCGCTCAACGAACCGGTGGTACAAGCAGGAGGCAGTGCGCAGCTTATCTGCTTTGTAGGGCATAACGGACTGATGGATTTCCAGCTGGCGGAAACTCCTTCACCGGTAAATAAACGATCAAGACAGGTAGCAATATTTGCCTGTGCCAGTAAACCCTACTTCTACGAAGCTGTCAAAAGAACCGGTGCACAGCCGCTGATCTGGACCACTCACCTGCTCTCCCCCGAAGCCTATACGCTGGACGCTATGATAGACGCCTGGCTGCTGAACGACGGCGCTACAGCCATTCATGAAAAAGTAGCACAGGCGTACAATAAATACCAGCACTGCGGCATCAAAGGCGCCCGTAATCTTTTTGCCACGGGCTGGTAGTAAACGATGCACAATTTCATTTTCTGGCCCGGTCAAGCAGCAGTGATCTGGCTATTGTTTGGGAAGCTTCATCCAGTAAATTAGCTGTTCCCCAATCAAAGATCTGATCGATCAGCGCCCTTAGTGATAACCCGGTGTCTGTTAAGCTATAAAATACTTCCTGGGGATGTTTGCTTACCCTTACATCGCGGCTAATAAGCCCCTGTTTCTCTAAATCGCGCAGCTGCTCTGTCAGCACTTTTCTACTGATCTTCGGCATTTTCTTTTGCAGCGATCCAAACCGGTTAATACCGTGCTGGATCAGGTATAGGATAATAGGCTTCCATCTGCCGCTGATCAGCTCAATGGTTCTTCCAACAGGACAGGAATAAGTGTCGTATCCATTTGTTTCCATAAGTCATGAAAGATTATAAGTTGATAGTTACTGTCTGGTAACTTATTGACCGTGTTATCCCGGCAATATAATTTTGCTTCCACAAACATAGAATTATTATGCCGGATCTATTAAACCATGCGCTAAGAAAGGTAACACTATTCAGTGTTATATTAATGTGCTTAACCTCCGTTCACCACCTGTATGGCGCAATCGCCTATCACACCTCCTGGCGTTTGCATGTACTGCTGTTCAGTATTCCCGTACTGGTTGTTACACTCATTCTGAACCGCTCAGCAACTGCCAGGCCCTGGGTATTCTGGCTATATTGGATCATTACCTTATCGGCCGCCATTATCCTGATCGGGATCTTTGAAGGATTGTATAACCATGTGCTGAAAAATATACTTTTCTTCAGTGGTTTTCCCCGAAGCAGCATGAAAAAATTGTACCCCAAGGGAACTTATGAAATGCCTGACAATTTCTTCTTTGAGATAACCGGAATAATGCAGGGAATTATTGCAATACCATTGATCATTCACTTTGTAAGGTTAACCAGTCAAAAAAATAAGTTATGAAAACACATCTCATGCTACGGATCCTGCTGGCATTCCATTTAACCGGGCTGACAATTATGGCGGGTACAACAATAATAGATTTCTTCACCTTCAAAACGTTCTGCCGGCTGATAGACCACAACGACAACAAAGCTTTCAACCTGCTTCCGTTAATGTCCGGTTATGGAAGCTTTGTCAGGGCAGGTGCGGCAATATTAATCCTCACAGGAGCTGGCATGTTCTTAGTGATGAAGGGCATTTGGTGGGACCAGTTATGGTTTAAGGTAAAAATAGCCCTGGTGCTTTTACTAGTCTTAAATGGAATGCTCGTGGGCAATAAGCAAGGCACCCGCTTAAGAAGTATGGCCTATGAGGGTTTTCCTGGCTTTGTTCAACGTGCTGTGCACGTAAGGGCCAACCTGGATAGGTTCTATATCATTCAGCTACTGCTCTTTTTTCTGATCATTTTAGTAAGTGCGGTCAAATTTGAAAAATGAAGGTGTTCGCTTATGGCGTTCGTGATAATTCATTCATCGTAAACCGTAAGTCTGTGATCTTTCCCTGGTAGGTTTGAAGCTTGCCTTTAAGCTCCTCTCCCTGGATCTTACCACACGTTACATATCCGTTTTTAATTTTTATGAGATCGCCCTTCAGCTGCTGCTTTAAAATAGTTTGCTGATCAAACCGCAGTTCCAGGGCGCCTTTTGCCGACAAGCTAAAAACCAGCTGTCCCTTGTTCACCGAAATTTGTTTGCTGGCTATTTCAGTGCCATCAGCCAGTACCAGGCCTATTTTGTTCTGATAAGCGTATAATTTGAAATTGGAAAAATAGTCGCACACAACACCACCCTGGTTAATTTCATCTAAATAAGCTGTTATGATCAGTGTGTCGGGGTTCCAGCGCTTTTTATTAAAGGAAAGATCAGCAGCGCCACTCCCCTGCCGGATGGTATAGCTCTGATCAGAAAATGCAGGCAATGGCCCTTCCAGGATCATTTCATCCGTTTCACCCTGCCGCTTCAGCTCTTTATCAAGCAGCTGTTCCAGCTCATGCAGCTTACTGTGATAGGCAGGGTCGGCCACCAGGTTCTTAAACTCATCACGGTCTGTATCCAGGTTAAAAAGCTCCTCCGGCGGGTGGTAGCTGTAGCGGTCCAGCAGGAACTTAATTCGGGGATCCGTTTGTGCAGCTGCAGTCCAGCTGTCAAAATAAAATTCGTTCTGTTCTACCTTATCTATATGCGTAACAAAACGCACACCGGGATGATAGTTTTTGATATAATGGAAACCGTCATCGGTAATGATAGCACGTGAAGGCGTATAATTATACCAGAAATGCGGCTCCATAGATGTTTCTGCAAAAATGTACTGATGGTGGCTTTTCTTTTTATTGAGCAATACATTCTTAAAGGATTCACCATCCAGCTCATTATGCTCCGCTCCGCCCCCAAGATCGATTAAGGTAGGTGTAAGATCAACCAGTGACACCAGCGCATCTGAAACGGAGCCTGGCGTAACTTTTCCAGGCCATCTCACAATCAGCGGCACTCTTAAACCCTGATCATACACAGACCATTTCGCTGAGGGGAACTGCGCGCCCTGGTCTGATATGAACATCACAGCAGTACTGTTCTTCTGACCGGCTTTGTCAATGGCCTGCAGCACCTCTCCTAACATTTTATCGGCCTCCACGATGCTTTGATAATAGGCGGCCAGCGCTTTGCGGGTGGCTTTGGTGTCAGCAAGGTAGTGCGGGATCTTTAATTTCCCCGGATCAAAGTCCCGGTTCGGAAACCATGGCACATGGGGCACCCAGGGCGCAACGATCAGGCAGATGGGCTGTTCCGGGCGGCTATTAAAATGATCCCCGATCATTTGAACGGTTTCTTTCCTGCGGTCCAGCCGGTTTTCGATCGGCAGGTATCTCCCGAACTCTTCCCCAATTCTTTCAAACGGAAAATTATGTAACGGAAAGATATCTGTTTTACCGGAGATCACCACGCGGTAGCCCAGCTGCTGCAGGAACTGGGGTAAGTTTGCTGTATTGGGCCTTACTGTAAAATGATTCATTTGCGAGCCATTGCGGAATGGATAAAGGCCGGTGAACATAGCGCTCCTGGAAGGTGTGCAAATGGGCGATGCTGCATATGCACGGTTAAACCGCATCCCTTCAGCAGCCAGCCGGTCCATGTTGGGTGTTTTCACATCGGTATTACCATAACATCCCACATCCTGCTGATTCAGATCATCAGCAATGAAGATCACCATGTCGGGCTTTTTTTGCGCAACAACAGGCGATAATGTGCAACAAACCCATACTATAATTATAATATTCCTTAAGCGATGTACTAATTGGTTATTCAATGGAGATATAAGCATAGCTAATTACTTCAGGATCCGCAAAAGATATAAAAGATCAGGCAGCAATGCAATGGCTTATCTGTTGGTTTTTTATCAGCAGCAGCCTTTCCCGGGCGGATTGTATTTAAACGGCCATCAAAAGGTATGGCATAAAAGATAAATGAATTGCATTTTTATAATATATTTACCAACAGTACAAGTCAGATCTGATCCCACAAGATCATTTGAAAAGCTTAAGCCTTATTTAGAGGAAAGTTTTACAGGAATGCGACTTATGAGAGGCATAGATGCAGCCATCGTTGCAACAGCTTTTGGACAGCTATACCTGGAAGGTACAATAGGAAGTGATATTAAAGAGCTGGCTAAACTCTCTATCGAAAGAGAACTCTTACCGGAGGTCCTGAAACATGGGAAGAGCATGCAGATGTTCGTAAAATAAAATTAAATAAACTGTTGAAAGTGCTTAATGAGGTTAAATAAATAGCTTGGAAAATATATGAGTGTTTGGAGAAGAAAGGCCATAGAATGCCTGCCTGATATGAAAAAAGAATTTGAGAGAAAGTCTCTTTCAATATATGAGGTCTTCTCTGAAGTCCTGGCTGAAACTATTAAGGCACACAAAGAGAACAATAAGATAAGGCTCAAAAAATATTACGACTTTGCGGAGTGGTGCTTCCAGCAAAAGGAGAAAGATCTATGGAATGCTGCCGGCGTTTCCTTTTATGAGCATTTGGGAGATCAGACAGAAACGCTGCTTACAATGCCATTATGGGTAAAAAAGCATATTTACATTCAAATAAGAGATCTTCTTAAATTGCGTCTTCACGAAGAAGAATTAAAAAAAATTGATACGCTCTATAATATTTAATTTACAGCTAACGGTTATAATATGAACGATCCAGACGAAATGGCAAGGCTTCATTCAGCAGGTGCAACTGTCAGACATAGTTCGCCTTTTAATGATCTGCCAGCGCATAAAAATGAAACAGAATTATCTGACGGTTTCATAAGAAAGTGGGCAGTCCCATTCTATATGAAAATCGGTTCTTATGGCGACAAAAAATGGATTGAGGAAATAAAAGAAATTAAAAATGAAATAACGCCAGACATATGCCTTTCTTTATTAGGCGATCTTAACTGGCGGACAAGGCGGGTGGGCGCATATTTCGCCGCAGTAAAAGGTTATGAAGACCTGATAGACATCATTGGCATTCATCTTTTAAAAAGTGAGGTTTGCTGCGTTGGCCATATATATGCAGTAACACTTGCTTTCTTTAATACCGGTAAGAGTGTGGAATTTTTCAATAAGTACCTGGACTACTACCTCACAACACCCGCTTTGTACTTTGACCAGAAGCAGGTAATGGAAGCTATTCTTTATTTAGATAAGATCAACAATACGGACAATTTTAAAAGACATTCAGACAATTGGAGGATTCTGGGAGAAAAAAGAGAACCGATAGAAAAGCAGTCAGCATTAACAGTCGCAAAAATATTGGAAGAACAACAAGGCAAAGGCGCCGCTGCCGAATACTTACATTCATTATCAGCTAACACAGGTAAAAAGGCTGAGAAATTTACAACGGAATATTTTGACGAACAGGTATTGATACTTCGTGACCTGAATCAATACGGCCGCTAACTGGGTGACCGGATAGCTAAATTCAGTTGACAAATGGGACAAAGAATAACTTATTTTAAAAGCAATTCCGGCAAAGGACTTAAAGAAACAATCTTCGACAACTACCCATCCTTCCGGCAGTGGTATTTAGAGACTGACCACTCATCAGTAGAAGAATTTCACGAACCATTTGGCAACGAAAATCTTAAAAACTATCTCAAACAAAATACAGCGTTTAAACTTAACTTTGATAACCTTGAAAAAAATTTAATTGACGAATTAACTGCTGAGTTTATTGGGAGCTACTGTGATCTGACGGACCGGGATAATCATTTATTCAGGCTCTTTGGACCTGCAATGAACAAATGGCGATATGCGGAAAGTAGTGAAATGGTATTAGCGACAAAAGACGAAGACCTCATCAGACTTTGTAACTACATAATAAAAGGCCGTTCTTTAAAGGATAATACTGACTTTGACAGCTATACAAACGATTATAAAATTGGCTTCCTGGCATTTACTGAATACATGTTATTAAAAGAAAAAATTGAAACTTACTTTGGTAACATTGATACAATAAAGAAAAAATCTAACCCTGGAAGTTCAGGACTTGAATTTGTATCACAAGCAATAGACGAAATAGCTGATAGCAAGAATGAATTAATAACGGGAATTGAATAAAGGAACAGCAGCGCGCCTAAACAACAAACCTCCTATCCATAACTCATAAATAATACAAAATGAGCAACCAGGTACAATACATCAATCCGGACGGACTTTCAAAAAATCCCGCATTTTCACAGGCCGTAACTACACATGGAAAAGGGAAGACCATTTATATTGGCGGGCAGGATGCTGTAAATGCACAGGGAGAAATAATTGGCAAGGGAGACATTGGCGAACAAACAGAGCAGGTAATGAAGAATTTACAAACAGCACTTTCAGCCTGCGGTGCAACTTTTGACAATCTTATAAAATTATCCATCCACATTGTTCAGGGGCAGGATCTTTATCGTGCCTTTCAGACTTCCCAGAAGTTTTTGGGCCATGTGGCAAATCCGCCTGCCATTACCGGTTTTTTTGTTGCAGCCCTGGCAAATCCTAACTATTTGATCGAAATAGATGCCATAGCATTTATCCCGGAAGAATAAAATATAAACTATGAAACGTACTAACTGGTTTGATCGCAAATTCCCTCCTGTCGAGGACAATGGCATCCTGCCCTGCATTATTGAAAGGCTGGAAGGCACGCCTGCACGGCTGACTGAAAAAATGAAACAGGTTAGCCAAACCATCCTCTCTGTTTCAAAAGACCATAAATGGAGCATCAAGCGGGAAATCGGCCACCTGATCGATCTTGAACCGCTTTGGCTGGAAAGGGCAAAAGAAATTATTGCAGGGGAGCCGGATCTTAAAAAGGCAGATCTTACGAATACTAAAACCCATGAAGCAGATCATGATGAAAGGGAGCTTGCTGCATTGATAGCCGACTTCAGCACTCACCGGCAATATTTAGTACAGCTCTTAAAGGCCTTGAAAGATGCGGACCTGGACAAAGCTGCCAAACACCCCAGGCTGGGCACACCCATGAAGATCATTGACCTGGCCTACTTTGTGGCAGAACATGACGATCATCACCTGGCGCAGATCACTTTCTTACAGAACAGTATCCTATAAGCCGGTTGCATTTGCCAGGTATTTCAATGCCTCCATGCCCGGCATAAAAAAATAAGCGCCGCCCCGCACAAACACAAACTGGGGTATGTCATTTATTTTCTTTCTTACCGGGCAGCCCTGTATGGTAAAGGCGCTGTTCCTGAAAGCCGTCTCCCTGAAAGGAAATCCAACAATAGGATCTATATCGTCATTCAAACCGTCAAACTTATTATTATTACACCAGGCATTTTGAATAAACTCAAACTGCCGGTTGATCTGTGCGTTAAAGCAAATGAAATACAATCCTCTTTTATCATTATTTTCTGATGCACGCATCGTTGCAGGATCGAAGTCGGGCGATAAGGGTGCGCCAAATGCCCGGCCCCTTCTGAGTATTTTATGTTTCTTCACCATCTTCACAGATAATCCGGGATCATCATCTATCCCATCCCGGGGATTTGACTTGCGGATATGCGAGCCAATCGGGCAATGAAAACCATCTTTGTCATTTGCCGCAAAAAAGAAATTCTTGAGATCTCCTTCAGCGGCCGGCGCCAACGGCTCACCATTCAGGCGCCTGCCCATTATTTTAGCGGCTATTAATTCCGGGCCCATGCCCTGCAGATGCGGATCATTTTCCGATAAGCGAAAGATAAATTCCCAGAACACCTTTACATCCTGCTCCAGCTGCCGGAACACCATATAGCTGCCGTTCCTGCCTATATCAAAAACGTCCGTCTCCCCTGTCTTAACCCTGGGGCTTAAAGGAAATTTTTCATATTCATTCGGATATCCCAATATAAATTCACCAGGCATCACTACGTTCTGCTCCTCCTCCGCTTTATAACGCGCATTAATACCACCCACACCGGCAACCAAAGGGTTCATGATCCCATCTTCAAAGCCAAAATGTTCTTTGCTGCCAATATTCATTGTGTTCAAACGCGTCACTTCGGTAATATTATAACGTTGTAACTTCTCTGTAGTATCCTGGTACTTGTTTTCCAGCGCGGCGCTGTCCTTTGCAAAGATCATCAGCACCGCATCTACCTGCGGGTTATGATCGCCTCCCCAATACCATTTTTCCGGTGCATTGGTATCAAAATCGCCCAGGATCCGGCTCCGGGTCTTCGTGTTTAATCCCTCCGTAAATTCCGGGGCAAAGCCGGTGATCAACTGTTCCTGTGGTATCAGCCGGGCAATCCCTGTATTTGTAAATGCTATATGAAAAGCAAGGTCCGGCCGTTTATGGCTGGCGCGTGTAATATCAGGCAACAGATCCGCCAGAAAGGCGCGCACCTGTGCCTGTTCAGTGAACTGCAGCATTACATAACAGGCTTCCGGCAGAAAGCTATACGACCTGATAAGCAGGCCCTGTATATCGTTAAACGCTATTTTGGGGTATTGCATAACTATAAAAGGTTTAGCCATTGTTTTGTTTGCATGTCATTCATTTCCTGGTTCAATCCAAGTGCAATGCGATGATTTCTCCATATATTCTTAACCGTTAGCTCTTCAAAAGCGCTGTACCACACCTGTGTGTGGATCTGGTACTTCCGGGTCCAGTTCTTAAAACGTTCTTCATCGGCCGCTCCCTTAAAAACCAGCCAGCTGGTGCGGGGAAAATTGATGGTATTGCTCCATACGCCGGTGAGGCCAACCGCTGCCCGGTCTACAAAATCACTCAGGTAATTTTCCCAGCTGCCATCGAAGTTGCTGAAGAACAATAAGGTCCGCTCCTTTTCCAGGATGGACCATCCTGCGAAATGAATAGTGGAGATACCGCCTAACGCCCCTTTATTAAAGCTGTATTTTGCCAACAGGTTGATCAACCAAAGCACGGCTCTTAATACACCCAGCCTGAATCCGCCCGGGCTAATGGCAACCAGGTGCGACAATTGATTCTGCGCATAAAAATCCTCATCTTTTGTAAGAGAAGGAACCGCCGCTACTTCCTGTTCTGTATCCGGCAATTCCGGCGCTGTTTGTTCAAGCCGTCTTAAATAAAATATAATACCAGCAATCAGCACCAGGAATGCTGCCAGAAGATAAAGATGTACGATGCCTGCAAGCACCAGCACCCCTGCTAATAAAAGCACTATCAGTAAAGCGGCATACACCGGCTTTATATAAGGCAGCGGAACCGCCTTAATATCGTTATAACCGGGCGCCTGTTGATGAAGGTATAGTACTATTTCCTGTTTTATAAACTTAGGATCATCGGTAGCAGCGAAGGTTCTTTCCCGGAGAAATTGCTGTATAAGGGTATAGATCTCCGCTTCTTTACCGATCATATCAGTAGACAATCCCCTGTACCCGGAATAGTAGGCATCCACCCGCTGCATATGCCCTTTTATAAAAGTGGTGAGAGCTGTAGCAGGAGGCATAGCAGGGTCATAATCCTTACAGCAGGAGAAGATCCTTTGAAAGGGAGAGATGGTTTCCCCGGCTGTCATTGCCTGTAAATAAGCATCCAGCTGTCCATCATAGGTGCCGGAATACACCAGCCTGAAAAGCTGTCCCGGAGGCTGTGCACTCAACGGGTCCGGGAAAATAACAAACCGGGCAAAGTGAATGCCTTTAATTTTCCTGAAGGGATGATCTGCTTTATTAATAATAGCGGTGTGAAGCAGATGCAGCTCATTGCAAAGGATGCTGAGCTTATTTGCATCAATATCGGCAATGACAATCAGGCCGTTTTGATCGGTGATATTTTTCATTTATTTGGGGTTACTTAAAGATACTTATTTTTTCACATTTTTGCTTAGCTCATAAACGAGGATGGTTACAGGTCCCAGCTGATCTGAAATTCCTTCAACGGATTCTTTGTTTGCATTATATTCCCCCAGGTAGCTGTTGGCCAGCACGTACAATCTATTTTCCAGGATCGCGGCAGTAGTGGGGTCGTGAAACAATTCATTTCCTTGGTCAATGATCTTTTCGCCTGTAATTTCATCTCCGCCGTTATTCAGTGAATATTGCACAACCGCATTGCCCTTATTGGTTTCAGCACCGTTGTACACGCCAATGATGTTGTTGTTCCAAAACACTAAGCCATCAAGATTGTACGCCTTTGTGGAATCCCTATATCCTTTTAAGGGCGTCAGCTTTTTTGACGGAAGATCCAGCTGCATTAACCCGTGACTATAGGTAGCAATGTACATTTTACCATTTGCATTGTAAGTGATCCCATTGGGCCAGGCTATAAGCGGATCCTTCACAAACACACTTAATTTTTGCTTTACCGGATCCACCTCATAAAGGGAGGAATCATAGGTATCGGTTATATACAGCTTGCCATCCGGGTGAAGGATCAGGTCATTGAACAAATGGCGGGCCGTATCTTTAAGGAGGTACTTTTGCTTTACCGCTCCTGTCTTCAGATCAAAAGCATGCACGCAGGACAGATACTCATTGTTTTGTTTTTTATTTGACACTACCCATAGCCATTGTGCTGTAGGATCTATCTTCATTCCAAGTCCTTCCAGAAAGCCATCCTGGCCGCTTTTGATGAGATCTTTGTGCGATCCGTCATTATCAACTGCAATGATCTTCTTTAAAGCAATGCTGCTTACATAGATGGTTCCATTAGCCGGGTTTATCGTGATCCCTTCAGGTATCACCTCTTTCTCCGTGTGGGTAGAGATGATCTCCGGCCCGGATTGCGCCGCCAGATCCAGCACCGCCAGCATGATCATAAGACTGAACAGGAATTTTTTCATATTGTGGGGAAATGCCGTTATCCCTAATTACGAATTTACTGCCATCTTTCCAAATCCGCGGTTCCGGGGAGGAGGGTAAAATATCCCGTGTAAAATGTATCTTGTCTTTCCAGAGCAACATTATATGAAGATTTTCAAAAATAGGACACTTATATCCCTGATCCTTTCCTTTAGTACGTTTCAGCTTGCAGCGCAGCAAAAGACATACAATATAACAGCCTACGGTGCCAAAGCCGATGGCAAAACCAATAACACCACGGCCATACAAAGCGCAATAGATAAAGCCAGCGCAAATGGCGGCGGGCGGGTATTGGTGCCTGCCGGTAAGTTTGTTACGGGAGTAATTGAAATTAAAACCGGCGTTGAGCTGCACCTTGCCGCCAATGCTGTGCTGCTGGCCACTCCAAAACGGATCGATTACGGACCGCAAAAAGCCTCTGCCCTGATCGTGGCCGACGGGCAGCAAAATATCGGGATCACAGGACCAGGTACCATTGACGGACAGGCCGAGCTGCTGATAAAAGATATTTACGTGATGCTGCGGAACGGCAGCCTTAAAGACAAGGAATGGCAGCAATACAATGAATGGGGGCAAATGAGGCCGGAAGAGAACAACAGGCCGCAGCTGATCCTATTCAGGAACTGCAGCGATATCACCATAAAAAAAGTAACTATAAAAAATGGCCTGTGCTGGATCCAGAATTACCAGAGCTGTACCAATATGGTCATTGACAGCATCAATGTACAAAGCAATACCTTTCTGAATAATGATGGCATTGACCTGGTTGACTGCAAAAACGTAAAGCTCACCAACAGCAATTTCAACGTAGCGGATGATGGCATCTGCCTGAAATCACATGATCCCAAAGGGCTTTGTGAAAACATCTACATCGCTAATTGCAAAGTGCGTTCCAGTGCAAGCGCGTTCAAAATGGGTACCGCTTCGTTCGGAGGCTTTAAGAAGATCACTGTCCGGGATCTTTACGTGTACAATACATTCAGGTCTGCCATTGCCCTTGAAACGGTGGATGGCGGCATCTTAGAGGACATAGACATCCGGCGGGTTACTGCAAAAAATACCGGCAACGCCATCTTCATCCGCCTGGGCAAACGCCGGAAGAATATAGCGCCCGGCCACATCAAAGGCATTTATATTGGCAATGTTAAAGTACAGGTGCCTGCAGGCAAACCGGATGCCGGTTACCAGATGGAAGGGCCCCGTGAGCTGTTTGAGCATAACATTTTCCCCGCATCCATTACCGGTATCCCGGGATATCCGGTGTCAGACATCACGCTGGAGAACATTGAAATAGCGTATAATGGCAATGCGAAAGAATATATTGCCTTTTCCAATATTGATTCCCTGGAAAATATACCGGAGAAGACCGGGGATTACCCCGAATTCTCCATGTTCGGAGAGCTGCCGGCATGGGGCTTTTATGTAAGGCACGCCAATAACGTTAAAATGAAGAATGTAAAGCTGACCGCCACCGGCGATGAGTACCGCGCCGCCTGCGTATTTGACGATATGGATGGATTGGATTTGGACGGCATAAAAATCTCAAAAGCAGCCGCTCTTCCGGTGCTGCTGCTAAACAAAGTAAAGCGCTCATCTTTCCATGATATGCAGCTGCCGGATAAAAGCAAGGAAGCGATCCTGGTTAAATAGGGCTATATTTAAACCTAAATAAACAGCGTTATGGAAGATCATACCACCGCTTTAGCGCCCATGTTATACCTCAAAAACCTGGCGGCTGCTATTGATTTCTATAAAAATGTATTCGGCGCCGTTGAGCAATGGCGTGTAAGTAATCCGGATGACAGCGTGCATGTTGCAGAAATGATCATTGGTGGTGCGTTACTCCGCATGCATGAAGAAGTAAGCAATGATAATAATTTCAGCCCGGAAACCGTGGGTGGCACTACCGTTGTTATGGGGCTGCTGGTTCCGGATCCGGATACAGTAGCGGCCAAAGTTGCTGCTGCCGGCGGTACTGTATTAAGCCCGGTAAAGGATTATGAATATGGTTACCGGCAGGGTACCGTAAAGGATCCTTTCGGGCATCACTGGATGGTTGAAAAGAAAACAGCGGAACCGCCATTAGGGTCAGAATAGCATAGTGCACTAACCTTTCAAAACCTACCTAAAAAATCACCTTTTCTCCGCTGTGCAATTTCCAGCCGGGCACCATTGGCCATGATCACATAATCGTTTTTCCCTTATATAACTTTTGATAAACGAAGGTTGATGATAGAGGTATTATGGATGCGGCAAAAATTATTGGCGCAGAGCAGCTCTTTATAAAACCCCAGGTGGCGCGAGGAAATAAGCTTTACATTATTGGCAAGATGAAAGGCCGTGTAGGTGCCCTCTGCATTGCACCACACGATCAGGTTTGCAGGGCAATTGAGCGATATTTTGCGCCGCTAAAAAAAATGCCAGGCATCCGGAGATACCTGGCATTAAAGATTTAAGCGTAAGATTACAATGCTCCAATGAACTCCATGCAATAATCGGAACCACAGGCGCCGCTGATGTGAAAATACGTACCTGAAATAGAGGTTTGAGTTTTCATACCTACAGCTAGGTAATTGTTGGGAGAGCTCTGGGTAAAACCATAAGTGCCCAGCGATGTGCCGCTCAGTGTTGAGAACGTGATACTGGACGGCGTAGTGCCACTACCATTCACTGTATAGGCAATAGTGCCTGACGGTTGGCCCGCTCCCGGCGTGCCATAGGTAGTACCGGTGATCGGGAAGGAGTACACACGCGCACTCTTCATGATCACAGGAGCGCCGGAGTTTGCCGGGGCAAAGCTGGAAAAGGAAAAAAGAAGGCCTAACATTAATAAAACAGGGAACATCTTCCTCATAGATAATGGTGCTTTAGGGTAAGGGTTAAAAATATCCTGACGAATATAGCTTTTTTTAACCTGGCCATCACTGCTAAAAATTTGCTAATGTTAAATAAATTTTTTCTGCGTAAGCAGCGTGATCCCAAGCCTTCCCCGGTCCTGTTATTCTTTACCAGCCGCAGGGCGTTTCAAATTCTGAGGTACGCCAGGTTAAACCCTGGGCAGTGTAATCCTTAAGCTGCGGGTTACATCCCCCTTTATTATCAGCCAGTTCCCTACTTCCGCTAAAATTTAACACAGGCCGGCCCAAGTATTTTATTAAACAGGCAACTTATCCTGTATCTTCGCCGTACCATATACTTATCTAATCAAAACCGTTCGAAGCACCTATGAAGATCAAAAACCTATGCACACTGGCCTGTGTGCTTTCAATTTCATTTACAAGCGCTTGTAAAAAAGACGGAAACGCATCCTCCGCAGAAAAACTGGCATTAAACGATCATGACACTGCCTTTGTACATCCGGGTTTGCTGCATAAGCAAACGGATTTTGACCGTATGAAGGCCAAGGTAAATGCAGGCGCCCAGCCCTGGCTCTCCGGCTGGACCAAGCTAACCGTTAATGCACATGCATCGCTTAACTGGCAGCCTAACCCCTCAGAAGTTGTTTACAGGGGCAGCGATGGCGTGCATGCTGAAAATTACGGCCAGCTGTATAATGATGTTGCAGCTGCCTATGCTACTGCCTTAAGGTGGAAGATCTCCGGCGACAAAGCTTATGCCGATAAGTCTATCGCCATTATGAACGCATGGTCTGCAAAGCTAACCGCGTTGGGTGGAAATAATGATGTAAACCTGGCAGCAGGCTTATACGGATACCAGTTTGCCAATGCAGCAGAGATCATGCGCAGCTACCAGGGGTGGCGGGCTGCAGATTTCAAACGCTTCCAGCAAATGATGTTAAACATTTTTTATCCGCTCAATCACGGCTTCCTTACCAGGAGGGAAAGGTGCATGAGCCACTTCTATGCTAACTGGGACCTGTGTGTAATGAACTCCATATTAGCCATAGGTGTGCTTTGCGATAACCGGGACCTTTATAATGAGGCGGTTGCCTATTTTAAACACGGGGCCGGCAACGGTTGTATTATGAACGCTGTATGGTACATCCATCCCGGAGGACTGGGTCAATGGCAGGAAAGCGGCCGTGACCAGGGCCATAATACACTGGGTATTGGCCTGATGGGTGCTTTTTGTGAAATGGCCTGGAACCAGGGCAATGACCTGTACGGCTATGACGATAACCGTTTTTTGAAAGGGGCTGAATATGTGGCTAAATACAACCTTGGCGATTCTGTGCCATATGTTGCTTACACCAATTGTTTAGGTGTCAACCAGACAATTATTAGTGAAGCATCACGCGGTTCAGTACGCCCTATCTGGGAGCTGGTGTATAATCATTATGCAAAACGTAAAGGTTTGGCAGCCCCCTACAGTAAGCGGTTTGCCGAAAAAGTAAGGCCGGAAGGCGGTGGCGGGAATTATGGCGGCACCAGCGGTGGATTTGATCAGCTGGGTTACGGAACGCTTACCTGTACACTCGATCCGGTACAATAATAATTAACATACTCTATCCGCTACATTACAGCCCCATGCTGTGATGTAGCGGATCTAAATATCCATTGGCTACCTGTTGGAAAATGATGTTGAATGTTTCTGACAGGAATAACTCTATATTCAAAATATCTTTGTAAATTAGGTTACAGAATAGCCAACGATACCCGTGTGAACCCGGTAAACCGCCCAAAATAATTCCAGATCATAGTTATGTTTATTTGCAGGCCAAAGCGCCCTGAGATTGCATTATAACCTTGTAAACCCACGTTCTATGTTAAGAAAAACAGCACTGGAGATAATTTGTCTCCTATTCATTCTATTATTCGTATATACAGCCGTTAGTAAGCTTCTTGATTATGAAAATTTCCGGGTGGTCATAGGGCAATCGCCGCTCCTTACCCGGTTTGCGCCGGTGCTGGCAATCGTAGTTCCCCTTGCTGAGATCATCATCGCCCTGCTGCTGGTTATTCCGCGTTACCGGCGCCTGGGTCTCTACGCATCTTTTGCCATGATGGTGCTTTTCACTACTTACATTATTGTGCTGGTAACCTTATCGGAAAGGATCCCCTGTTCATGCGGAGGCGTTATTTCCCGCATGACCTGGAAACAGCATCTGTACTTTAATATCGGCTTTGTATTGCTGGCGCTGCTTGGCATGTGGCTGCACACGAAACAGCCTACGGATCCTCCCCGCCAAACCAAACTTGTTCACGCTTAACCGACAAATAATGATGCAGCACCCTTTCCGGTTTGCCGCACTCTGTGTGGCGGCCTGCCTTGCCCTTGTGCTTATCCTGTATGCTTTTGCAGATAAGCCTAACGATTATAAGAATGGTTTTAACCGTAAGCCGCAGCCGCAAATAGCGGTGCTGGAAAACTCGCTGGAATTAAAATATCCGGCCTATTATATTGCAGGGTATACCGGTGAGCATATTTACCTCGGCAACTATTCCGCCTCGCTGCATCTGCTGTCAGTTGATCAGCAGTTAAAGGATACACAGCAGCTCACACTTAAAATTTCCCCGGAAGAGCGCTATGCCTGGAAGCTGGCGCGGATCATGGTAGATTCTCCTGCCGTATACATGGCAGAAGGCAACACCCCTACCCTTTACAGGGGAAAGCTGGATGACCTGCATATGAGCCGGTTCCTGCCGCAAAGCTGCTTTTTTAATATGCTGCAAAATGTATCCCCGGCTTCTTTTATATCGCGCAGCATTCATGTAGACTCTTCAGGCAACCGGCAAAACATCCTTGCAAAGATCAGCACAGATCCGCCTTATGTAACCTTAGCGAAAGGCATCATTACCAAACAGGTGGATGGCATCTTTTGCACAGATGGAACGCTGGACTATGATAAACAAACCGGCAAGCTGGTATATCTCTATCACTACCGCAATGCATTTGTAACACTGGATACCAGCCTGCAGGTGATCTATACTGCGCATACCCTGGATACCAATACCACGGCCAAGATCCAGGTAGCTCACATGTCTACCGGCGACAGCAAATTCTCAGCGCCGCCTGCCTATGTGAACAGCAGGGCCAGGATTGCCGGCAACAGGATCTATGTACTTTCTACCCTGCTGGCGGATAATGAAAACAGGCAGACCAGGCAGCACCAGGAGATCATCGACGTGTATGCATTGGATAAAGGCGCCTATCTCCACACCTTATACATTCCATTTAAAGGAAAGGAGCGCATGTCGGATTTCATTGTAAAAGGCAGCCGGCTGTTTGCGCTGTATGATCAAACATTGAATGCATATTCCATTAAAGCAGATTAACATCATTCTATTGCAATAGAACAGGCAAAGCCGAAAACCTGTAGAAAATAGTAGGCGCATATCCGAATTAAAATTTCACTGTCATGAACTTTAAAAAAATTGGACTGTCAGTAACCGTATTTGCACTTGCCATTGCCGGCGCTTTTGCTACAGCCGGCAGATCCGGGGGAGATGGATATACGAACCTTCAGCAGGTTCCCAGCCAGGGCTCCCCCTGTGTATACAGACAAACCTGTGCAGGCGGTTTCAACACCTGCAGGGTTACTATATCAGGATCAACGCTCCAACTTTTACAGCTGGAATCAAACGGCACCTGCAGCAGCACGGTGCTCTCACAACCTTAATCACTCATGTGTGCCACACCCTAAAAGTGTGGCACACTTATAAATACCCTCTTCAGCCCCACCCCTCCTAACCCCTTGTAAGCGAACAATTTTATTTATTTAAAATATTGTAGCTTTATTTATTTATCATATATTTATACTACGTGTTCGAGAAAGCAGACCGGTAAACTTGTAGATACCCCATACTCAAATAACCTTTTTCCATAGACCACCTAATGTTAAAACCAAATCACCACGCAATGAAAAAAAAATCAAGTGTCACAGGCGCTTTATTTACCCTGTTTGTCATGGGCATACTTGCCTACAACTGCGCCAGCAACAGCAAACCCAAAGAACCGGAAACAAGCACCGGTCCGGACCCTATTGTGCTGGACAGCGCATTTTTGAACCACCGCGATTCTGTACCATCCAAAGAGCAGTATGCTAATGCCTTATTTGAGCTTAGCCATGATTATCCGGCATCCGTTACTCCGGTTGTTAATCCCCCCTGGCAGCAGGCATTAAAGGGAAAACCCATTTCCGAATGGAATGTATTTGCTTACATGGATTCATTGAAAAGCTATGTTGCCCCGCGCTTATTACCCTTTTTTACCGACAACAGCTCATGGACATCCGCTAAGTACGGCTGGTTTAATGAGCCCTGGCTGGGCACACAAAGAGAGGCCATCCTGGGCGCTTACCTGGGCAACGGCAACCCGGCCAATATGTTTAAAACATTAAAGGAGGATGAAGCAGGATATGCGCTGGTGCTGTATGATTCCACAGCAGCATATACCGTAGGGCAGATCTGGGGCAAAACAGGCCAGAGTGTGAACCTGCTGAACAATGCTGCACAATTCACAGAAGGCAGCGTTATTGTAAAGCTGGCCTTTTCAAACATCAATTATCCGCAATGGCCAGTAATGGAAAATGCGCAAACCTTCAGCGTTTATGATACCATTCCCACATCGGCCGATCCCGCAACAGGATACCAGATGCGGAAGGTTAGCTTTTTCCAGATGGATATTATTGTGAAGGATAGCAAAACAGCCCCTAAAACAGGATGGGTTTATTCCACTTTTGTATATGATAAAGACCGTAAAGGGTCAACCTGGGAAAAAATGGTTCCGCTGGGAGCCATGTGGGGCAATGATCCGGGGGTAAACAGCCCAACAGCGCCGCCCTATCCTAAATTGAGTGAAACAGTTATTAATCCCCTGGCGCCGCCGTACAGTAAAGAAACACTGGGCTGGGGCGGCCGTTTAAGCGGCCCGAATGATGGCGCTGTTGCCCAGGAGGCCTATGATGTTAGCACCGGTAAAAAATATACCAACCTGGCTTTGTCGTCCTGCATGAGCTGCCATAGCCCAGCACAGGATACCTTTAAATCATTCCTGCTGCCTGGCCCGTTCCCTCCCGGTAATAAGCTGCTGGTTTATACTCCGGGCAGCGCTAAATGGAATTTATGGTTCAGGGATGATTATGGCAATGTTCCTTTTGATTCAGGACAGGTGGCAATGGATTATGATATGGTGATGGCATTTAAATCAGTGCTGGCGTTTGAAGCTGCAAAGCCTTCGGAGCAAAACAAACTGCTCAGGAGCAATGCCGAAACCATACAGAAATTCAGGCGTCATAACACCCGCAGCCGGTTCTGGCATTAAAGAGCAGCAAAACAATTAAAAAGAATGTAAAATCATAAACCGGCGAAGGAGGTTCATAGAGACCATTTAAAAGACTTTATGAACGGGATAAATGTAAAATTTCAAATGTTAAAGTAAGCAGGCTTATGTTCGCGGCATTTTACTTTTACATTTAACATTTGAAATTTTACATTTTACATTCTTTCGGTCCGCCGCTTTGTTTAAAGCACTGCTCAATGCTGCGTTAACAATCCCGCCCGGAAACGGTTAGGCGTTTCACCGGTCATCTTCCGGAAAAAAATATTAAAGTTGGAGGCATGCCCGAAGCCAAGGCAATACCCGATCTCCGCCACATCCCAGTTAGTATGCTGCAGCAACGCCCTGGCTTCTTTAACCACATGCGCGGCAATCAGCTCAGTGGTGGTTTTGCCGGTTACCGTTTTTACGGATTTGTTCAGGTAATTTACGTGCACGGATAGCTGTGCTGCAAATGCCGCCGCTGTTTTAATACGGATCCGGTCGTGCGTAGCCGTGATGGGAAACTGGCGGGCCAGCAGCTCCAGGAACAATTCTGTAATGCGGTCCGCGGAAGAGGTATGGCTATACGAATCCACCGGGGGCGCAATTTTAAGCGCCTCATGTATCAGCAGCTGTACATGGTTCCGCAGCACATCATACCTGTATTTGTAATGCCCCTCCGCCTCCTGAAGCATCATTTCAAAAATGCCGGCTATCCTTTCCTTTGCCGGTTCATCTGCAAACAATACATGATCGCCCTGTACCTTAAAGAGCGAAGATTCCGCAGGGCTTTCACGCTTAAGCTGGTTGCTCACAAATTCCCCGGTGAACAGGCAAAAGTAGTAGCGCTGCTTTTCCGAAACACGCTGCCAGGCATAGGGGATCATGGGATTACTGAAAATAACGGCGCCGCTCTTAACCGGAATGCTGCGGTCAGCATAGGTTATAAGGGCTTCTCCTTCCAGCAGCAGTGCGATCTTATAATAATCCCGCCGGGTGAATGGTGACGGATGGGCGGGATGAGTATCGTCCACCCGGTACACGTAAAAACCGCCAACATCATTGAAGGTTCTTCCATGCCTTCTGAAAAATTGCTCAATGTGCTCATGGGGATCCATATCCCTAAATTATGAAATTCAAATGTATCAGGGCCACATTACCCCGGTGGCTGTTTCACTGAACTGCCATAACGCGGCTGCTTTATCCGGGTCAATGGCAAAGGAACGAACGCCGTAACCGGTGGCCTGTGAATCATCGGGCAAAAGCTCCGCAAGGTCACAATCCTCACAATAAACGCCCCCCATGCCATTCAGCTGATCGCTCAGCGCACACCATACAGCAGTGGCAGCGCCCTCCTGCAGTGTTTTAAAGCGCGTGATCTGCTGTTCCCAGGCTTGCAGCTCTTCGCCGCTCATATAACGGAAGATATCTGTGCGGATGGCTCCAGGGTGCACGGCAAATGCTCTTACACCATGCTCCTGGCCCCTGCGGTCCAGCTCCACCGCAAAAAGCGAGTTGGCGGTTTTAGACTGCCCATAGGCTTTCATCTTATCAAAAGTCTGTTTTTCAAAGTTCAGGTCATCCAGCTGCACGCCCATACGCCGGTGGCCTACAGATGATAGCGCTATTACCCGCGCTCCGCCCGCATTTTTTAAGGCCTGCCATAAGCGCCCGCTTAGCTGAAAGTGGCCAAGGTGATTTACGCCAAACTGGATCTCATACCCCCGTTTATCTTTCAGGAATTGTGGCGGCCGGAAGATCCCCGCATTGTTAAAGAGCAAATGCAGGCTGTTATATTCCGCCAGGAAGCGTGCTGCAAAAGCATCCACAGAAGCAGGATCGGCCAGGTCCAGGGGAATAAACACCGCCTGCTTAAGCGCAGCAGGCCGGTCCTGCCACTTGCCCGCATCCCTGGCGCCCACTACTACCTGCGCTCCTGCAGCGGCCAGGGTTTTCACGGTTTCATAACCAATACCGGAATTTCCGCCCGTTACTAAAGCTATCTTTCCGGTGAGGTCATGCCCGGCAGCTATTTCCGCAGCGGTGCTTGCTGCGTTCCATCCTGAGTGGATGGGCTGTTGTACTGTTCTCATATCAAATAATAATTAACAGCACAAAATTAGGCCGGCGCTTTTTTAAAAAGTTATGCGGATCAAATCAATGATTATGCTTAAGGTAACCGGCAGCCTGTTCGCCCGGTGCTGTAAACTTTTGTTGTATAATGAAACCAGTCCCTAAATTATTCCGTATGTGTTTAATAGCGATCATTATCACCGGATACATTTATAAATTAAACCACACCTCGTACAACCTATGTACATCCTTTCTTGCATTAAAATCCAAACTATGAAAAGTACTGCTATTTTTTGCACACTTACATTAGGGCTTATAAGTCTCGGGATCAGCGCCAGGGCACAGGAAACGGCAAGCGCCACTGCAACGGCCACCATTGTAACGCCCATTGCTATTACCAAGGACGTTGACATGAACTTTGGGATCTTATCCGTACAATCAACCACCGGCGGTACGGTTGTATTAACCCCTGCAGGCGTACGCTCAGCCACCGGCGGTGTAACCCTGCCCGCTGATAACGGAACAGTAACCGCTGCATCCTTTACGGTAACAGGGGTAGCTGGCTACGGTTATACCATTACCCTGCCATCTTCAGCCCTCACCATTACAAGCGGCTCAAATACAATGACCGTTACCAATTTCACGAGTGATCCTTCAGGCGCAAACGGCACCTTAACCGGCGGCACCGAAACACTGAATGTAGGCGCCACCCTGAATGTAAGCGCAGCACAACCTGCAGGCACCTATGTATCCGGTACGCCATTTAATGTAACGGTTAACTATAACTGATCCTTTATTAAAGCTCCATATCCTATTCCGGCAATGGTCCGCCGTACTTACGGCAGGATCCGTTTCCGTATTATGAACACATAAGAGAATGTCACGTACACTGAAATGTTATTCCCTCTCTCCCCTCTTCATACTGACTATTGCTTTGGCAAGCGGGCTGCTTTTCATAAGCACCCGAACATTTGCACAAGGCAACCTGCTGGTAACACCCATGCGGGTGATCTTTGACGGTAAAAAAGGACTGCAGGAGCTGAATATTGCCAATACCGGGAAAGATACAGCCCGTTACCTTGTATCCCTCATTGAGATCAGGATGAACGAAGACGGCACTTTTGAAAAGATCAGCGAACCGGATTCAGGGCAGCATTTCGCCAGCAGCTTTATCCGTTTTTTCCCGCGTACCGTGGTATTACCTCCCAATGAGGCCCAGGTAGTGAAGCTGCAGCTGGTAAATACCAGCCAGCTGGATTCCGGTGAATACCGCTCGCACATATACCTGCGGGCAGAGCCAAATGAAAAGGCACTGGGAGAAGATGCGCCGGCATCCAGGGAAGGGGAAGGCATCTCTGTGCGGCTAACACCGATATTTGGGATATCCATTCCCGTTATTATCCGCTATGGCCCGAAAACAGGCGCCGTAAGCCTTTCAGACCTGAACCTGCTTACGGAAGGCAGCGGGGCAAAGCTGCAGATGGTATTTAACCGCAGCGGTAATACCTCTGTGTATGGCAACATTACAGTAGATCATATTTCTTCCAGGGGGAAAACCACCCGGGTAGCTGATGTAAAAGGAATGGCCGTTTATACGCCTAACCGCCTGCGGCATATGCAGGTGCCACTGGCTGCAAAACCCGGCATTAACTATCACAGCGGCAAACTGGTAGTGGTATATGGAACAACCACAGACGATGGCGCCGGGGCCACATTGGCGCAGGCAGAGTTGGTGCTGAAATAACGGCCGCCGGCAGCTTGCCTGGCCTGCTACCTACAGCATGTAAAAATGAATAGTAAGAACTATAAATTATCGTTTTCAGCTGTCATTGCACAGGTTGCGCTCCTGTTTTTACCCCTGCTGTCTTTTAGCCAAACCAGCTGGAAGGGAACAGTCAGCACCTCATGGAATAACTCCGCCAACTGGACGGCAGGCGTTCCCACTGCCACTGTAGATGCTGTTATTGGTGATGCCAGCTTCACCGGATCTTTTCAGCCCAACATAAGTACAACAGCCGCGGCCAATAACCTTACTATAAGCGCCACACATGCACCGGTGCTAACAGTGTCCAGGAATCTAACGGTAGCAGGCAATATCACGATACAGGCCGGAGGTACTATTACCCAAAAGGGGGTAACCCTTACTGTAAAAGGGAACTGGGACAACGCAGGTACCTATACCACCACCACGAGCACTGCCAAGGTGGCTTTTGGAGGAGTTACGCAATCTATCAGCGGTGCAGTAACTACCCCATTCAGAAGACTGGCGGTGAATGCCGGCAGCACGGTTACGCTGAATACGAACATGAGCGTGTCCAATACTTTCACGGTAAGCGGCACATTTATTCCCGCTGAAAATGTTACTCCCCGCGTGGTATCAGGAACCGCCAGCCTTACAGTAAGCAGCACCGGCATATTAAATGTGACTGCCGCCGGCTTTACGAACAATTACGGTATTTCGGGATCTGTTACATTAAGCGCGGGATCTGTTGTTGCCTACAGCGCAACCCTGATCAATCAAACCATCTCCCCTACCCTCACCTATTCTACCCTGCGTATAAGCGGGGCAGGCACCGTTAAAACACCTTCAGCAAACCTGAATGCGCTGAACGCAACTACTGCCGCTGCAGGGCGCATTGAGGTGCTTTCCGGAACACTTAACCTTTCCACATTCACCGCTAACAGGGGCACCACGGTTATTGGGGGCACGCTCAGTGTATCCAATGGGGCAAACCTTCAGATTGGCGGAACCAGTAACTTTCCCGCCAACTTCAGCACCAATACGCTAAGCCTTACCAGCACCGTGGAGTATAACGGCGGCAGCCAAACCGTTTCTACGCAAACCTATGGCAACCTGCTGCTTAACGGATCAACGGGAACAGCGGTGAAAACAATGCCCGCTACCGCATTTACCATAGAAGGTAATTTAACCAGCACCCAGGGCAGCGCCACTGCTGTTAGTTTTACGGCCGCGTCTAACATTACTGTAAATGGAAGCGTGAGCATTGGCGCCGGTACAACCTTTAACGGCGGCAGCTTTATACATAATATTGCGGGCAGCTGGGCTATAGCCGGCACTTTCAGCGGGGGCACCAGCACCGTGCGGATGACAGGCGCCGGCGCTGTGATCAGCGGCGCAGGCACACATGGTTTTTATAACCTGACCATTGCCGCCAACAAGATCACGGCTACCGCCGCAGCCATAACCATAGCAGGCGACCTGGCCGACATAGAGCCCGGTTCTTTCACACATGGAACCGGCGGCACCATCACCATGACCGGTACTTCCAAAACAATATCAGGCCCGGATTTCATTTTCGAGAACCTTGTTATCAGCGGTACTGTAAGCGTGGCCACCACTATCACATTGAACGGCAACCTCACGGTAACCGGTACTATCAATGGCACAGGCGGAAAGGTAAATATGCCGGGCACCGGCAAAACCATTTCCGGGGCAGGCAGCATTACCTTCGGCACCCTGGCAGCCCAGGGTACAATTACCACCGCCATCTCTTTTTCCATTAACACTGTACTGGATGTAAGCGGCAGCTTTACCGCCACTGCCGGCACCATTACCTTTACCGGCAGCAGCAGCTTAAACGGTACTGCCAATCTTTTTAATGTTACCATTGCCGGCACCTCCCTGCAGCTTTCATCCAACGCTGTTATGGGTATTGCCGGCGCTTTCACCGTTAGCAGCGGCGTGCTGGATGTTACTACTTCCCCCCCCAATACCATCAGCTATAATGGCGCCACACCGCAAACTATTTATGCCGGCACGTATCACCACCTGCTGCTATCCAATACAGGCGCCAAAACCGCCGGCGGCGCTATTACCGTTAACGGTGATCTTAATATAGCCACCGGCTGCACTTTCAACGGATCTTCCTTTACACATAACCTGCTGGGCAACTGGGTAAATGCCGGCACCTACACTGCCGGCAGCAGCACAATGGTAATGGGAGGCACAGCCGGTACTACTATCAGCGGGGCCACTACTTTTAATACATTAACGGTTAATAAAATCGCTGCTTCTCTGAATGTAACCCTATTGGCCAATGTAACGGCGGCAGTAGTGAATATGACAACCGGCGGCCTGAGAACAGGCGCTAATACGCTCACCATTACCACTACCCGGAACGGCAATGGTATTATACTGGGAAATATCCGGCGCCAGCATGGTTTTACACTTGGAGTAGCCTACGCATTTGAAGGCCCGGATAATACCATTACAATGACCGGCGTAAACACCCTCACCGCCATCACCGTAACAGTAACATCCGGAGCTGTCAGCGACTTTCCCTCAAAAGCCAGTGTTAACCGGGAGTACTCCATTGTCACAGAGGGCTTGCTTAATCTGTCACTGATCACACTGCGGCTGCATTATGAGGATAATGAGCTGAATGGTAATTCGGAATCCGGTATGGGATTATGGCGCAACACCGGAAGCAGCTGGAGCACCGTAGGCAAAACGGCTAACAGCACCACTGCCAATTATGTGGAGCAGGGCAGTTTGCTGAGCGCAACCGGCAGATGGACATTTTCTGATAACGCCAATGTGGTAAGGTGGAATGGTTCTGTAAGCAATAACTGGGCAACAGCCGCCAACTGGACCACCGTGCAGGGAGCCCCCGCCACCCCACCGGGTATAAATGATATCGTGGAGATAGGTACCGCTGCTTTTACCAACCAGCCTGTTATAAGCAGCAATGTATCGGTTAAAAGCATTGTCCTGGGGAGCACACAGGCCGTTACCCTGGGGCTGGCGGCCGGCGGCGCTTTAACAACGCAGGGTAATATCACCGGCTCCTGGACAGCTAACGCTACGCATACCATTAACGTTAACGGCCAAACGATAACGGTTAATGGCAGCCTGGCATTGAGCGACGGCACAAGCGGGCACGCTATCAACCTGAATATAGGGGCAGGTACGGTAAATATATCAGGCGCGCTCACACAATCCGGCGGGGCCAATGTTACCTTCACCGGCGCCGGCGCATTAAATATAGCAGGTGATTATACCTATACCACTGGCAGCTTTACTGCGGGCAGCAGCACAGTTACCTACAACGGCACTGCCGCACAGAATGTGGCTGGCCTCACCTACAACAACCTGGTTGTTCAAAAAACCGGCGGTACAGCTACCACCGCTGCCGCCACAACTATTAACGGCCAGCTCTCGGTAACAGGCGGTACCCTTGCGCTAACGGCAGCTACCGGTATTACCGGTAATGTAACCATTGCCTCCGGCGCTGTGCTAAGTGGTAACAACGCCGCCATTACGGTTAACGGTAACTGGGCTAACAGCGGTACGTTTACACCTGCAGGCAGCACCGTTAATTTTACCGGTACCAATGCACAAACTATATCCGCCTCCGCTTTCAATAACCTGAATATTAATAAATCATCAGGTACCGCTACCCTAACGGGCAACCTGGTTGTAAATGGCAGTGTATCCATTGCCTCAGGCACCTTAGACCTGTCTGCATTCACTGCTAACCGCAACACGTTGGGCGGAAGCATGTCCCTTGCTGCAGGAACCGTGCTGCTGGCAGGCGGTGCAAACAATTTCCCCGCTAACTATTCCGTATATACGCTGAACAGTAGCAGCACGGTACATTACAATGGTACGGCTGCGCAAACAGTAGCAGGCGGCCAAACCTATGGGAACCTTATATTTAGCAACGGTGGCGGAAATGCAAAGACCCTCAGCGCAGTTACAACGGTGAACGGCGACCTAACCATTAACAGCGGCGCTACTTTTAACGGAGGCGGGTTCACCTTTAACCTGTACGGCAACTGGGCCAACAGCGGCACCTATACCGCTGCCGGCAGCACCGTAACGCTGAACGGAACGGGTAAAACCATTACCGGCAACACCACGTTTAACAGGGTAACTGTATTTGGCAGCTACACTGTAGCCGGTAGTAACATTAATTATAACGGGTTATTGCTGATTGCCACAGGAGGCTCCTTTGACGGCGGCAGCGGCCTGGCCACGGTGAACGGCGACCTTACCAACAACGGTTCCCTGGTAAGCAATGGCACCACTACCTTTAGCGGCACCAGCCTGCAAACCATCCGCTTTGTGAACGCCGTTGTATCCAATTCCAGCGGTATTATTAATTTCAACGGCAATGTTTCACCGGTATTGAATTCCACCAGCTCCCCCACTTACGCAACCCTCAATATCAACAATACAGCCGGGGTTACAGCCAGTGTGGGATGGAATGTATTTATTGCATTTAACATCAGCAGCGGAGCAACTTTTAATGGCGGAGCCAGCACACATACCATTTTTGGAAGCTTTACAAATAACGGAACGGTTACCAGCAGCGGAACGCTTTTCTTCAATCCTTCTTCCGCAAAAACCATCCAGCTGTCCGGTACAGGTTTTACCAGCACAGGCACGGTATTATTCGGCGGCACAGGCGCCATAGCCGTTACCGGCGCCCCTACCGCTTTAAATAATGTGGTTATTACCAACAGCGCCGGTGTAACGCCTGCTGCCGGCTGGAATATAGGGGCAGATTTTCAGATAGGCAGCACCGGTATTTTTAATGCAGGCAGCTTTTCCTATACCGTTGGGGAAGATCTTGAAAGCAATGGCACCCTTAATGGCGGCACCTCCACCTTTACTATGAGCGCAGCCGCCGGAAGCCTTACAGGCAGCCCGGGTACTACTTTTTATGATTTCATTATAACCGGTAATATCACTGCAGAATCGGATTTCAATGTTAGCAGGAATTTCAGCAACAACAGCAACAGCACTGCCTTTACCGCAACACCCGGCACCCTGATCATGACCGGTGCAGCAGCAGCTGTGATCAATGGCACACAAACCTCCTTTGCGCTGGCTCAGCTGGAAGTAGCAAAAGATGCAGGTGTCACCGTAACACTGGCTAAAAACCTTACCGCCGTTACATCCCTGGATATTTCCAGCGGCATCCTGGACCTCTCTACCTTTACACTTACCCAGGATGTGGGTGACCTTAACATTGACGACAACGCCCGGCTTATCATCCGCGGAAATAATACGCTGCCCGCCTTCACTACCTATACCCTGGATACGCTCAGCACCGTTGAATACGCAGGCGTAACACAAGCCGTTTCTTCTGCAACCGCTTACGGCAATCTTACCATTTCAGCAGCCGGCACCAAAACAGCTTCCGCTGTGCTGAAGGTGCTGAATGACTTTTCCCTGTCCAACGGCACATTTGTTCCCGGGAGTTTTGCAGATACTATTGGCGGCAACTGGAACATGACCAGCGGCGCCTTTACCAGCACCGGATCTACCATGGTATTTGCCGGTACCGGTACGCAGCAGGTATTTTCCACCGGCGCTTTCCAGAACTTTACCACCAATAAAACAGCCGGCCTGGTTAGCTTATCATCCAATATTACCATTAACGGCACCCTGAACTTTATACAAAAGAATATCCGTACGGGCAGTAACACTGTGATCCTGGCAACAGGCGGCAGCGTTACCAATGCAGCACAGGCAACCGGATGGGTGTACGGCAGCCTGCAAAAGCAGGTAGCCACCGGCTCAGGCGTTAGCAGAACATTTGAGATAGGCGACAGCTTAAACTATACGCCTGCCACGGCCCTGTTTGCAGCTGTATCAACTGGTGGCAGCCTGCAGGCAGTAACGGTATCATCAGACCATCCTGCTCTTGCTTCTTCCGGTCTTGATGCGCTTAAAAGCATTAACCGCTACTGGACATTCACCAACACCGGCACTGTTTTCACTACTGCTTCCATAACCCTGAACTGGGTGGCGGCAGATGTGGATGCCGGCGTGGTAACAGCCAACCTGAAAGCAGGTAATTACAATGGCGCCACCTGGTCGCTCCCGGCCACTAACCCTGCTACCGCAACTTCCATTACAGCCACGGGGTTAACTGCTCTTGGAAGCCTGGCTGTAGCGCAGCTGTCAACAGCCGCCACCTGGACGGGCGCCGTAAGCACCAGCTGGTTTGTGAACGGTAACTGGTCTTCCGGGGCCATACCTACCGCAGCCGCCAATGTGCTCATACCCACCGGCCTTACTAATTACCCGCTGGTTAATACCGGCACAGCCATCACTAAAGACCTTACCATACAAACCGGTGCATCCGTTACCGTTAGTAGCGCGCTATTACAGATAGGCGGCGTCATTACCAGCAATGGCACTTTCACCGCCACCAATGGCAGCATTGAGCTGAACGGAGGTACCGCACAAACTGTTACTGCAAATACCTGGGCTACCAATACGATCCTTAACCTCAACATCAATAATACGGCAGGCGTTACGCTGGCCGGCACGCTTAATATCAGCGGCGTACTAAAAGTTACGGCAGGGCAGCTGAACAGCAACGGTTATCTCATACTCACGTCTACGGCCACACGCACTGCATTGATCGATGGCTCCGGAAGCGGCCAGGTGCTGGGAAATGTTACCATGCAGCGCTACCTGCCCTCCCGTTTCGGATATAAATATTTCAGCTCCCCCTTCCAGGCAGCAACGGTGAATGAGTTTGCCAATGAAATTAACCTGGCCGCCACTTTCCCTGCCTTTTACCGTTATGAGGAGAGCCAGGCATCTTCCGGCTGGACCGCCTATACGAATGCAGCATCCCCGCTTGTACCCTTACGGGGCTATGCGGCCAATTTTGGCGCTGCCAGCACCCCGCTAACCGTGGATATGACCGGTGTGGTAAATAACAGCACGGTAAGCCTTACACTGGTCAATCACAACCAGCCCTATACGCTTGGCTTCCAGCTTGCAGGCAATCCCTATCCTTCCCCCATAGACTGGACCGCCGCCAGTGGCTGGACACGTACGAACATCGACAATGCCATTTACTATTTTGATGCAGGCAGCACAGATCAATACACCGGTACATACAGCTCCTACATCAATGGCGTGTCCAGCAACGGGATAGCCACCTACATTATCCCGGCCATGCAGGGATTCTTTGTACATGTGAGCAATGGCGCCTACCCGGTATCCGGCACCTTATCCGTAAATAATAATGCACGGGTAACCGATCCTGCGCCGGTGTTCCACCGCGAAAAGCCGAACACCTCCCCTTTGCTGCGGCTAAGCGCCGGTTTTTCAGATGAAGGCTTTTCCGCAGACCCGGTGGTGATCTATTTTGAAAAAGGCGCCACCAAAGCGTTTGACACGGACAGGGATGCATTAAAAATACTGAACACCAATTCCCGCGTACCCAACCTTTTTGTGCAGGGAGCTGCAGACCAGGCCATCTCCATTTGTGCATGGCCTGCACAGCCGGACAGCACAGATGTGATACCGCTGCGCCTGCGCACCGACCGCGCAGGCATGATAACCTTCCATACCACCAGCCTGGAAAGGATTCCACCGGGATGGCATATTTACCTGCGCGACTCCGTATCCGGCATAACAGAGGAGCTATACAGCCAATCCAGGTACCGGCTGTACCTGGAAGCAGGCGACTATAATAACCGGTTCTCCGTGGTATTCAAAAAAGAAGGTGTTACACCCACGCCAGGCGGCAGCAGCGCCATCTTCCAGGCCTATAGTATAAACGGGCAGCTCTTCGGCTACTTTGATAAGGTACCCGATGAACGTTGTACCATTAACGTTATAAACCTGCAGGGGCAGGTGCTATTCAGAAAAGAGCTGTACAGCAACGGACGGCACCTGCTGGGATCACAGTACAGCAACGGAATATATATCGTGAATTTCCATACAAAGCAACAGGTAGTTTCAAAAAAAGTATTCATTCATAACTGATCTGATGAGCGGAGCAAGCGGCAAAAAAACATTTCACCTGCCAGGCTTTCAAAAAGGCCTGTACCTGGTACTGTGCCTGTTTTGCCTGCAACCGGCGCTGGCGCAGGAGCCGCCGCCGCGCCCGATCGCAATCTATGTAAACCCCGCGCAGGGACTCATATTCGGCGCATTTTTCCAGGGCGCATCCGGTGGCACGGTGATCATATACCCGGATGGATCCCGCTCTGTAACCGGCAGCATTGTACCGGCCAATCTTGGCTATCCCTTCTCTTCAGCAGTTTTTGAAGTGGCAGCCAATCCCGGTACGCTCATCTCAATAATGAATGGGCCCAATGCAACCCTTAGCGGCAGCAATGGCGGCACACTCACCCTGCAGATAGGCGCTTCCAGCACCGGCAGCCCGTTCATTGCCACCGCCACCCCACCGGCACGTACGCAGGTGCGCATAGGCGGCACACTGATTGTTGGCAGCCCGCTGGCCAACCCCGTAGGGAATTATAGCGGTACGTTCAATGTGACCTTTATACAGGAATAAAATATGATAAGCAGCATCTACAACATCATACACAGCGGGTATAGCAGCATAAAAATGCTGTACCTGCTGTTGCCGTTGTGCTGCTGCGGGATGTTGTTGCATGCGGCGGATAATAAGGAGCCGGAACCTGAGCCCATTCTCTTTGAGACCTCTGTATTCCTGGTAGTACAGGGCATTGGCGGGCTGGAAGTACCGGCAATGATCAATGGAGATAGCGCCTACCTTTCTGTTACGGATGTATTTGATTTTATAAAGGTCAGGAACAACCGCTCAGCTACCGGCGATTCCATATCAGGATATTTCCTGGGTGAGAAAGATGTTTACCTGATAGACCGTGCAAAAAATGAGATCCGCTACCGCGATCATGTTTACAGGCTGCACAAAGAGGATCTTGCCGTATCAGGCACCGCCATTTTTTTAAGGCTGGAATATTTCGGAAAAGTATTCGGGCTGCCATGCAAATTCAACTTCCGCAACCTTTCCGTGAACATGAACACCAGGCTGGAGCTGCCCGCTGTAAGGGAAATGCGGCTGGCGCAGATGCGGCAGAATATAAACCGCCTGAATGGAAAGCTGAAAGCAGATACGGTGATCAAACGCGATTACCCGCTTTTCCGGTTTGGAATGGCCGATTGGTCGGTGGTAGCAAACCAGCGTACGCAGGCCAGCGATGTATGGGTGAACCTGGGTTTAGGCGCTACCATTGCAGGCGGCGAAGCAACTGCTTCGCTCAACTATAATAATTACGTACAGCAGCAGGTAGCGCCTGATAAAGGCGTAAAAGAGATCCGCCCTTTTGACCAGCGGCAGCAATACTACCGCTGGCGCTATGTAGATAATGACCAGCGCGGGCTGCGGCAGATCATTGCCGGCAAGATCTTCACACAATCCACCGCTTCCATTTTTGATCCGGTAGTAGGCGTACAGCTCACTAATGCACCTACTACCTACCGCCGCTCCTTTGGGACTTATGCATTAAGCAATATTACAGAACCTGGGTGGACGGTAGAGCTGTATGTGAACAATGCTCTGGTGGATTACACAGTAGCCGATGCCGCCGGCTTTTACACTTTTGATGTACCGCTGGTATATGGCAATTCACAGATCCGGCTGCGTTTTTACGGCCCCTTTGGGGAAGAGCGGATCCAGGAGCAGAACGTCAGCATCCCATTTAATTTTTTACCTAAGAATGAATTTGAATACACGGCCAGCGCCGGGTTTGTAGAAGATAGTTTGAACAGCCTGTTCTCTCGCGTACAAATGAATTACGGCGCCTCCCATCATATAACAATAGGCGCCGGAGCGGAATATCTTTCCTCTATTCCCACCAACAAGGCCATGCCTTTTGTTACTACCTCCGTCCGCATGGCCACTAACCTGCTGTTTAATGGTGAATACACACATAATGTAAGAACACAGGGCCTCCTTACCTACCGCACACGCTCCAATTTGCAGGTAGACCTGCAGTATACCCGTTATAAAAAAGGACAGCAGGCTATTATCTATAATTTCCGGGAAGAGCGGAAAATAATGCTGGCCAAACCTTTCTTCGGGCAGCACTTTTCCATGTTCACACGTTTAACACTGAACCAGCTCGTTTCCCAGGATCTGAAATACACTACTTCGGAATTGCTGTTATCCGGCGCCATACTAAGGGTAGGCACCAACCTTACCACCTATGCAGTATTGGTGGGCAAGGATCAGCCTTTCATTTACAGTAACCTGGGCCTCTCTTTCCGGATCCCCGGGCAATTCCTGGTGATGCCGCAGGTACAATACGCCTACACCGACAACAGGCTCATATCTGCCCGCTGTGAAATAGGGAAATACCTTTTCCGTAACGGCTACCTGAATGCATCTTATGAAAAAAATTACCGGAGCCGGATCAGTAATTTCCAGCTGGGCTTACGGTATGATTTTTCTTTCGGGCAAGTGGGAGCTTCCATTCTGCGGAGCAACCACACCACTACGGTTGTGGAATCTGCCAGGGGCAGCCTTGTATATGATGGTAAAACCGGTTATACCGGTGTAAGCAACCGCAGCATGGTAGGTACAGGCGGCATTATTCTGCAGGCCTTCCTGGACCTGAACGGGAACGGGGTGCACGATAAAGGCGAGCCCAAAGCACAGGGCCTCAGGCTCTCTGTTAATGGCGGGCGCGTATTCCAGGACCATCAGGACACCACACTGCGTGTACAGGACATGGAGCCTTACGCCACGTATTACCTGGACCTGAGCCGCAGCTCTTTTGATAATATTGCATGGCGGGCAAAAAATCAGGTGATCAGCGTGGTGGTAGTACCTAACCAGCTAAAGCTGGTCGAAGTGCCGGTGGTGGTGGTGGGAGAAGTATCGGGACAGGTGCTTTTGCATGAAGGCGAAACCTCAAAAGGGCTGGGCCGCATCAGGGTTTGCTTTTACCGGCCCGATTCCAGCATGGTGGCCAGCACCTTAACAGAAACAGATGGCTTCTTTAACTATATGGGCTTAGCCCCGGGAGCATACACCGCGCGGATAGATCCTGAGCAATTGAAGAAGCTGGGGCTGCGCTCCATCCCTTCGTCCCTTCCATTTCATGTTTCTGCAAACAAGGAAGGCGATGTGATAGACGGGCTGCGGTTTACAGTGGAACGTGAAGCAGGGGCAATCGGGAAAGCATGGTAGCTTTAATATACCAGCACCATCACCAGGCTAAATAAAATATGCCCGCTTCCAATAACAGGAAGATAAGAGGATAGCTGAACGCCGGGCGGTTTATAACGCAGGGCAAAAGTAAGCCGCCACACCAGCATCGCCAAAACACCAATAGCAACACCGTACAAAGCCGCACTGGCAAATGAATAGCTGGCAATACCCGCATCAACCAGCTTACGGTACGCTATGGCAAATAAAATCCCTATTGCATAATGGACAATACCTGCCATTATCAATTGTCCGCGTGTATAAGGCAAGGGCTGCACCTGTAACCGCGGGCCGCTGAGCACCGCTGCCAGCACATGTATCACCCGCCAGTTCTTATGCGCCAGCAAAGACAATAAATAAACAAAACCAGTCATAATCGCAGTACCGGCAATACCAGCTAAAACAGACTTCATTTTACGATTGTTTTAAAATTCAACCAACCAATATTCATGCCTTTCCTGGATAAAATTTTCACATTTTATTAGCAAATGGTTTGAAATTTCACCATTAATTTGGCGCTGTTTTCAAAACCATTTCTACTGTAGGAAAATAAATAGCTGTTATTTCATAAAGGACTAATTATTATTTATTAATTCTATGATAGCAATTTTAACTACCGGAAAACTGCACCAGCGGCTTATTCAGCTGCATCCACGTATCTTTCTTTCAGGCTTCTTTTTATTTATGTTATGCGGCCTCCACGCAACCGCACAAACAGCCAGCCGTTCAGCGCCACCCTTTACCGCAAGGCTTATGAACCTGGAAGCCGCTACCAACACCACGTTCACCTACAACGCACAATTACGTAATGCGGCCCCTGTACCGCGTATCTTCCGCCTTTCAGGCAAGGTGCCAGAGGGTTGGGGCATTTCCTTCAAGGTAGAAGGCATGCAGGTAACGTCCATCAACATTGATTCCGGCCGAACGCAGGACATACAGGTAGAGATCAGCCCCACACCGGAAGCAAAGCCGGCGAAGTACGACATTCCCCTGGTGGCCGTAACCGGCATGGACACATCCAAACTAGCCCTGGAAGCCGTAGTAAAGGGCACCTACAATGTGCAGCTTACCACACCTACCGGCAGGCTGAGTGATGATGTAACGGAAGGCAGCCGTAAAGAGATCCGCCTGGTGGTGAAGAACCAGGGCACTATCCCGTTAGACAATCTAACCCTTTCTTCCCAAACACCCAGCCAATGGCAGGCCACCTATGAACCCGCCACCATTGCGCAGCTGGCGCCGGGTAAAGAAGTGGAGGTGGTAGCTACGTTGCAGGTACCTGATAAAACCATTGCAGGCGACTATGTAACAAACTTCACCGTTAAAAATAATTACGCCACCGCTACTGCCTCCTTCCGCATGACGGTAAAAACTTCCCTGCTTACCGGATGGATAGGCATACTGGTGATATTACTGGCGCTGGGAGCTGTTTATTACCTTATCCGTAAATATGGCAGGAGGTAAGGGCTATGGAACAACCAATCATTGAGATCCATGGGCTAACCAAACACTATGGCTCCCTGAAAGCGGTCGATGATCTGCACCTGGCTATTCATAAGGGAGAGGTTTTCGGTTTGCTGGGCCCTAACGGCGCCGGCAAATCCACCACCATCCTGATGCTGCTTGGCTTAACAGAACCTACTGCCGGCGAGGCGCGCATCTGCGGGGTAAATGCCTCCCGCAATCCTATCTACGTGAAAAAGAAGGTAGGCTATATGCCCGACAATGTTGGCTTTTACAATGACCTTACCGCGCTGGAAAACCTGGTGTATATAGGACGGCTGAACGGCATCCCGGAAAAGGAGGTGAAAGCACGTGCCGGCGATATGCTGCAGCAGGTAGGCCTGGAAGATGCGCTGCATAAAAAGGCAGGCACATTTTCCCGCGGCATGAAACAGCGTTTAGGCCTTGCCGATGTGCTGATCCGCCAACCGGAAGTGATCATCCTGGACGAGCCCACCCTGGGCATAGATCCCGCCGGGGTAAAGGATTTCCTGGAGCTTATCCGGCAGCTGAACCAGCAGCAGGGAATGACGGTGCTGCTATCATCCCACCACCTTCACCAGGTGCAGCAGATCTGTAACCGTGTAGGCATTTTCGTGGGTGGCCAGCTGCTGGCAGAAGGTAATATTGAAACGCTGGCCGCTAACCTGTTCCGGTCAGCGCCCTATGAGGTACGGGTAACGGTTAAAAAGCTGCCCGAACAAACGGATCTGCTGCAGGAGCAGCTGCTGGCGCTGCCTGCCGTAAAGCAGGTAAGCTTATCCGCCAACAGCGCACAAATTGCGGGACAGGAAAATATTACGCCCGAAATTGTGCGCTTCTTCGTTCACAACGGGTATGATGTAACCGGCGTACAGGAGCGCACTTACGGCCTCGATGAGATCTATCAACGTTATTTTGAAAATAATTTAAAGGAAAATATTCCCAATGCAAAGTCAACCGGCTTTTTTAAAAGGTCTTTTACCGGCAAATGGGGAAAGCAATAATGCCAGCCCGTTTTCTGTAATGGTCCGGAAGGAAGTGGCAGACCAGGTACGCAGCTGGCGGTTCATTATACTGGCCGGGCTTATACTGGTTACCTTTCTTGGATCGTTATACGTATCGCTTACCAACATTGGCAGGGCCGTTGCCAACCCGCAGGATCCGGACCACTTATTCCTTTACCTGAAGCTGCTGACCATCACCGACGGATCGTTGCCACCCTTCCACGTATTTATTGGTTTCCTGGGGCCTTTGCTGGGCATTGCCCTGGGCTTTGATGCCATTAATTCAGAGCAGTCCAATGGTACGCTCATCCGCCTGATGGCGCAGCCCATTTACCGGGATTCCCTGCTGAATGCAAAGTTTACGGCCTCCCTCATTGTGGTGAGTATTCTGTTCTTTTCACTCAGTCTTTTAATGATAGGCGGCGGGTTGATAACAACCGGAGTTAAGATGGAGCCTTCGGAGTTTATAAGGATCATGTGCTTCACTGCCCTTAGCGTGATCTATATCGCCTTTTGGCTGAACCTTTCCATCCTTTTATCCGTAAAGTTCCGGCAAACGGCCACTTCCGCGCTAACCGCCATTGCCATCTGGTTATTCTTTACTGTTTTTTACCAGATCCTTTTACGGATTGCCGTAAGTGCATTCCTGCCCGATCCCGGTACTTTGAGCCAGGAACAGGTAGCATCTTACAATAGCACCATCATCACCATCATGCGGCTGGTCCCCAGCCAGCTGTATACCGATGCCACTACTACCCTGCTCATGCCTTCCGTGCGCAGCCTGGGACCATTGACAATGGAGCAGATGGCAGGCGCCATCCCTTCGCCCTTGTCAATACGGGAAAGCCTGCTGGTGGTATGGCCACAGGTAAGCGGGCTGATAGCGGCAACAGTGGTGTGTTTTGCGCTTTCCTATTATTTATTCATGAGAAGGGAGATCAGGACCTGATAGAATGCAAAATCTTAAATGATAAACCGACGAAGGAGGTTCATAGAGACCGTTGAAAAGACTTTATGAACGAGATAAATGTAAAAGTAAAATGCAGCGATGCCAGGTGTTAAGCCATCTACGCTGCATTTACTTTTACATTTAAAATTTTACATTTATGATTTTACATTACATTTAGCTGGTAAACTCCCTTTCCCGCATGGTTGAGATCTTCGACAATATCAGGAAGCTGTACAACTTTAGCGGCCCTTGCCCGGAGCTGGCTGATTACATTGAGTTTTTCTCTGAATCCTCTCCTGCAGCCACCAGCCGGCATGCTGCCAATGAATGTTTTACAGTGAAAATGTTCCCCAGCTGGACGCCCACCATCTGGATCAACCTGGGCGCGCCCTATCATTTGCTTACCGGCAACGATTGCCATATGATCCACCCTGCAGATGATGTGCTGGTTTTAAGGGATTCCATTGTAACCCGTTATAATCAGCCCTCTGATCATATTTTTACGGTGAAGTTCTTTCCCGGAGGCCTGGAGCGTATTTTAGGCATCCCACAAACAAAATTCATCAGCCAGGTGGTAGCATTAAAAAACATTATACCCCAGGCGCTTATTCAACAGGTTAAAACAGCCGGCTCCTTTGAGCAGCGGATGCAGCTGCTGCAGCAATATTTTCTGACCAATTACGCCCCAAAAAAAAGAAAGGATCATTATATACAGCTGGTAAAGGATAGCATTGACCTTTACAACAATGGCAGCATGCAATATAATACCGGTGAAACAGCAGAAAAAATGTTTGTGACCTCTAAAACCATCAACCGCTATTTTAATAATATCATTGGCATCAGCCCTAAAAAATACTTTTCCATACTCCGGGCAAGAATGGCTTTAACAGCTTATGTGGCCAATAAAAAAGCCTTTGTACCCTGCGACTATGGCTATTATGATATGAGCCACTTTTACAGGGAAATGATCCGGTTCACCGGTCAAAGTATGAGCGGTGTTCTTTAAAAATGTCCGTTTTTTACCTTCCATATTCTTCCCCTCCTTTCTACTTTTGATTAAAACAGCTCCCGGATGAAACCTGTACTCCTGATGTTTATAGCTTTTTGCTGCTGCCTGCCAGCTGCCCGCTCCCAGCAAAAAGCGGTGTATACGCCGGCCATTGTTCCCTGTGCCTGCCCTGTTAAAATAGACAGCAGCTTTAAAACCCGCTGCGGTTACCTGGTAGTGCCGGAGAACAGGAAAAAGAATAACGGAAAAACTATTCAGCTCCCCTTTATTGTAGTGGAAAGTAAAAACCCGCATAAAAAGAAAGACCCGCTGCTGTTCACTACCGGAGGCCCCGGTGGCAGCTCACTGGGCTGGGCTGCAGGGGCTGCCGGCAGCAACATTATTAATGACCGGGATTGTATTGCCTTTGAGCAAAGAGGCACCAATTATGCACAGCCCAACCTCTACGGCCCGGCATTGGCGAACGCCATTAAAACCGCCTACAGGAAAAACCTGAATAAAGACAGCATGGTGATCGAAGGTGTAAAACAATACCGGAAAGACCTGGAAGCCAGGGGTATTGACCTTTCAGGTTATAATACCGATGAAACAGTTGCCGACATGCACGACCTGCTCACCAGCTTACGCATTGATTCCGTTAATCTCTGGGGCATTTCATACAGCGGCGGTCTTATGCTGGCCGTGCTGCAGCACGATCCTTCCCGCATCCGCTCTTTAATACTGGATTCTCCCCTGCCCACCTTTGTGCATATTGATGAAGATGAACCGGCTAATTTTAACGAAGCGCTTACCCTGCTGTTTGCCCGTTGTGAAAGAGATTCAGCAGATAAGGTTTTATATGGCAACCTGATGGAAAAATTCCGGCAATATTTTACCTCCATTGCAGGAAAAACCTTTTACATTCCTTACCTGGAAAAGGGCGCCACAGATACCCTCAACATTCAATACACCCGGAACGATCTGCTGGATATTGTTCAGAACTATCTTTCAGGTGACCGGAAGGAGCTGGCTTTTGTTGTTACAGAGCTCATTAAAGGAAACCATTACGGTTATGTGAAACAGCTGCTGGACGATCTGTTCCAGTATGGCAGGGGCCCTTCCGGTATGCGGATCTCCGTGTACTGTGCAGACCAGGCGGCCTATAACCACGAAAGCGTAATGCAACAGCTGTATAATGCCTACCCTTACATGGAGGGTTATCATATTAATGATGTTTACAACGCCATGTGCGATTGCTGGGCATCATCTCCCATTAAAGCAAGCACCAAGCAGCCTTTTTATTCCAATAAGCCTGCATTGCTGGCCGATGGAGAGCTGGACAATGCCTGCAGGCCGCTTTATATTGATATGATCCATCACTACATGCCTAACAGCCAGCGGCTGCTGTTCACCAACCGCGGGCATGGCGTAGGGGGCCGGGATTTTCAGCAGCTTATGCAGCAGTTCCTCAACGATCCATATAAAAAATTGCAGTCTGCAAAAAGTGACATTGTTGTTTATTGAATAACATGCCTAACGCTACTCCATCTCAAGCCGCTGTGTTCTTTCAACAATTTCCTTTATCACGTTATCCAGCTCATGAGCTGAAGCAGACAGGTACTCAATAAACTTATGAAAATCTTCACGGGAAAGGTCCTTATCCTTTAACACATCAATTAACGCCATTATACGGGCAAGGGGAGCGCGCACAACATGCGACTGAACCCAGGCAATTTCCCGGAGCCGCGCATTTTGTTCTTCAATGGCGTTCATATAGGCCACCTGGGCGCTAACATCAATAGCAAGCACCAGTCTTGCTTCCTGCCCGTCAAAGTCAATTACATTTCCCTGCACCCTCACATCAATCACTTCCCCGTTCTTCTTACAGTGTTTAAAGATCCCTTCATGAAAGTCGTCGGTTCCCCTGATCTTATTCAGCTCTGCTTCCAGCTTTTCTATTTCGCTGGCAGGTCTTATATCCCTGATGGTCATGGAAAGGAATTCCTCCCTGGTATACCCGTAGTGGCGGATGGCGGCATTATTCACGTTCAGGAACCTATAGGTTACCATATCATACACCCACATTGGAAGCGGGCTTGAATTAAACAGGTTGCGGTATTTTCTTTCACTTCTTTTAACCAGGAGTATTGCTTTCTTTTTTTCAGTAATATCCTGCAGTATGCCATAGATCCTGTCTACATTCCCATGCTCATCCAGCTCATAGTGCCCTTCTGAATACATATGTCTTACCTGTCCGTCTTTTCTTATGATCCTGAAGCTGATGGATTTGCCCTGTCTTTTTTCTTCAGCTTCCTTCAGCTGCTGCAATACGCTGTCTTTGTCTTCGGGATGCACAAAAGAAAGAAAGCTTTCAAGAGAGGGGGTTATCTCATTAACGGAAAGGCCAAAGATCCGGAACATTTCATCTGACCAGCTGGATAAGCCTTCCCGGATAGAAGCCTGCCAGTTACCAATATGCGCAAGCATCTGCGCTTCCTTTAGCCTGGTTTCACTGCCAATAAGCTTCTGGGTGGCAATTTTTTTCTGGATAACATTCTCCAGCAGCATCCTGGACTTGCCAAGGGTAATGGCCTCCATCCTGTTAAGGCCACGGGCTTCTTTAAAGTAAACTGCAAAAGTGCCAAGCACGTTATGCTCCTCATCATAAAAGGGCAGGGAAAAACAGGCCTGCAACCCGTGTTCCTTTGCCAATTGACGGAATTCGGCGCATAGAGGACCCGCCTGCACGTCGGTTACATTAATATCCTGTTTTAAGTAAGCAGCGGTTCCGCAGCAGCCCTGTCCATAACCTATTGGCGTACCCTCAACAGCATCATTATAGGATGCCGGCAAATGGGGTGATGACCAGTTGAACAATTTGCCGTTATGCACTTTTAATACAGAGCAGAACATGCCGGGATGAATGCTGTGGATCCCGTTAAGCAGGTTGGTTATTACTTCGGTCAACGGCGTATGTGTTCCCGCAATAGCTTTCAGCACCTGCTTTTCCAGCTCATTATACTTCCGGTGAAGCTTACTTTCGGTAATATCGCGGAAAATGATCTGGATGCCGCTTTTTATGGGATATACATAAATGCCCACCCATATATTGATAACCGGGATAAATTCTTCAAAATTCCCGGTCTTTTTCTCTGTCATTGTTTTTTGATAAACCTCCATGATCGCAGGTGTAATCTCACGGCTGAACGCTTCAAAGAGATTTTCACCAATCAGCTCACTGCGCTTTTTACCGACTATTCCCTCTGCAGCTTTGTTCCACCCGGTTATTGTCCAGGATTCATCTACCGTGCATAACCCGTCCGTTATGCTCTCTATGATCCGGCCCATCTGGTCATGCGGGGGATTACCCGCCCCCTCAGCCAGACCTCCTTCCAGGGTTCTGGCCACACCATAAAAAACCTGCTGTTCCGGTTGCCATTTTAATGTCCATTCAACTGCTATTGCTTCATTATTGTTAGCCAGTAGCCGGCATTCAAATTTTACCGGTGCTGACAGGGATAATTGCTCAAAAAAATCCTGCTCATCCGGCTCATCCGGTTTTGTAATACGGTTTATAAGAAAAGGTAGCGGCCTGCCCGTAAGCCATGCAAGCTCATACCCCCAGGGCATGCCTGCAGCGCCCGCTACTTCAATAAATTTAAGGTTACGGTCAAAAATGCAAAATACATCGGCGGATAATGTTAGTAGGTTATTCAGCTGAATATTGCCCACCATAGCAAATTCCTGCATTCAAATAGCAGTTTTCGGATAGTTAGAAATTCTTGTATCAGTTAAACGGTTTATCCCAAAATAAACATTCCGGTTTAATTTTTAATTAAAATAACCAGGCCAAAACCTGCTGATCCTTAAAAAGGATAGCAGATGAAATATAATATCCCATCCGCTATCCATCCTTTTATCCTTGTGCTTTATCCTTCTCCTTTCCGCCTTCTGCTTTTACCCTTTATAATCCCCATCCCTGCTGCCGGTATGTTCCGTAACCATATCCCGTTCTGCCCGTGAAGCGGCATGCGTGGCTTCTGTACGGCCATCCTCCTTGTCACTGATCTCATTCAGCTTGCGGGCATTGCTGGCAGCGCCTTTAGTGCCCACAAGGTCAGACATGAAAACATGCATTTTAGTTTTGGCGCCTGAAATAATTTTGCTCTCTCCCTTCATCAATGCATCATAACCATCCCTGGCCACTTCTTCCGGCGGCGCCAGCTTGGATTCGCGGTAAGTAACCGTATCTTCCTGCTGTGCTTTATGGAAAAAGTCAGTATCCGTGGCGCCCGGCAATAAAACAGTAAGGGTTACACCGGTATCCTTCAGCTCATTGGCCAGCGCTGCGCTGAACGAGAGTACAAAGGCTTTGGTAGCAGCATATACCGATAGCAATGGCATGGGTGTAGTGCCTGCTTCGGACCCTAGCTGCAGGATCTTACCTTCGTTACGCACCACCATATCCCTTACAAAATATTTGGTAAGGGAAAGGAGGGCTATAATATTCAGCTGTACAATATCTATATCCCGCTCCAGATCTGTTTCCAGGAAAGGCCCCCACTGGCCCTGCCCCGCATCGTTCACCAATACATCTACCATAATTCCCATTGCCTTTACTTCATTATAGATCTCCTTAGCAGCTCCGGGCTGAAAAAGATCCTTTACCTTAGGCGTTACTTCCACACTATAGGCGCTTTTCAATTCATCGGTTACCTGTTGCAGGCGGTCCTGGTTACGGGCAACAAGGATCAGGTTAAAACCATCCTGCGCAAACAGCTTCGCAAGCTCATATCCAATCCCGCTGGTGGCGCCGGTTATCAGCGCATATTGGTTACGGTGGTCTGTATTTAAAGGTTCCATATTCAATTGCTTTTTTTTCTGGTCACAAAAACAGGGCCATTGCCATTCCCCTGAAACGCTTTACTATAAAGGTTCCTATTCATCACCAGCCTCAACTGACATTGCAATGCACATTACGTGGAACATTGTGCTCACTTACGGCAAAGCGTGTTCAGCGATCAGAATATTTGCAAAGCGCTTCGCTGCTGCTATAAGTAATAGCCGTGCTTACGATGGCATACAAATTGGATGAGCCCCTTTATTAAACGCAGCAGTATGAAAGAACCTGGTATTACGGAAAAAATAGCCCGTTTTGCTTTGCAATCGGCCTATTCCCAACTCAGCGCCGATATACGCGACCAGCTCAAAAAACATTTATTGGATTCCATTGGCTCCATGCTGTAATATAGTGCCTGCGGAGGTTGAAAAGATAGATGTAACCACTTTTCTCACTGCTTATAACATTGTAGGCGGCGGCAAGTATGGCACCCGTAAGCTGGTGCAAACCAAAGAGCAGGCCGATCACAGCCTGCCTTACCTGTTGGCAGTAGCCCTGCTGGACGGCGAGGTATGGCCACAGCAATTTTTACCGGAGCGCATTCGCCGGGCAGATGTGCAGGCCTTGCTGCAAAAGGTGGAAGTGGGCACCAGCCTGCCCTTACATTCACCGCGTAAGCTCGTAGAAAAAATAGATCCGTATACAGCTCCATATCCTGAAAAAATGGATACCAAAGTTTGCATAAAGTTGAAAAGCGGGGAAGAGCATTGTATAAAAAAAGAAGACTTCAAAGGTTTCCACACCCGCCCGCTTAGCTGGGACGAGGTGATCGCAAAATTTCATAAGCTGGGCGCCGGCAGCCTGGATGAAGCCACCCGGGAGCAGATCATAAGAACGGTACAGAACCTGGAAAATGAAGATATTTCCGCTTTAACAAATGAGCTGGCAAGCTCACATGCGCTGGCCTGAAGCGGCAATTAACAATGAATAATTAAGAATCGCTGTGCATGCACTTCACGCACAAACTGTCCTCTTTATTATTCATTATTAATTATAAACAGAAGCCGGCGGCAATTCATCGGCATTGGCAAAGGCCCGTTTAAATGCCAGCTGGTATTTACGGGCTGTTGCTGTTTTATGCTGCATCATCAGGCTTTGATATAAACCCAGCAACGACCAGCCATTACCCGGGTTAAGCGCCATGTCCTGCCGGTATACTTTCTCTGCTGCGGATGCCTGCTTCATTTTCAATAAATGAGCGCCTAAAAAATGACGTGCAGGTATAGGCCAGTCCTTCGGTTCCCGGTATATCAGCTGATCTTCATACACTACGGCTGTTTTCAGCAATTGCTTTGCAGCATTCATCTTCCCCTGTGCAGCAAGCAGCTCAGCTTCCAGTATAGCAGCGGCAATTTTTGCGCAGTCCAGCGCTGCATTAAAAGGAAGGTTCCTTACCGGCAGCGAACTATCTTTTAATAAACCCTTCAGTCCCTGTAGATGTTGACCCGCAGCTGCCGTATCATGCAGCTTAATGGCTGCCAAACCTTTCCCGAAATGATCCAGCAGCAGAGCGTAATGCAGGCCGGCGCCCGGTTCCGGCATAGCGGCAACCGCTTCCCATTTGCCGGATCTTATGGCCGTGAACATGGGCAGCATGTATAAGTATTGAAAAAAAGTATTAGACAAACGCGACCTGTAATCTTTTGCTAAAAGATCATGCAGCTGCCCGGCCATCTCGCTGCCCTTTTTATACATGTTTGCATTCATCGCACAAAAAGATCCTACCGCATTAAAATGGGTTAAGCTGAATACGCCCAGCTTCAGGTTCGGCGCCATCCCATCATACTCCGTTTGTAATGCACCTGCAGCCTGGTTTACATCAACACCTTTTGCATACAAACCATTGCGCTGGTACATATGGCTGGCCATATGCACCATATGGGATACCCCCGGCATGGCGGCTTTCAGCACATCTGCATTGTGCAGGGCTTTTTCAGGATGCAGGGATGCTTCTACTAAATGTATCTGGTAATGCAGGGCTGCCGGATGCTCCGGATGCGCCTTCAGGATCTCATCACAATCCTTCACCAGCTCCGGGGTCCATGCTTTGGGAGTACCGTCGTTGTTCCAGAAATCCCAGGTATGTTCCAGCATTACAGCATCCACATACAAAGCTTTTATATCTGCATCAGCGGGATATTTTTTCACCAGGGCAGCCAGGGCCACAGCATAAGCGCGGTTTAGCCCACTACGTTTACTGTCGGCAGTATCAGTTGAATATCTTTTATTGATAGCATTCACCAGGTCTTTTTCCTTTTCCGTACTGTTAACGGCTGCCTGGTTCATTTGCGCCAGCACCGGCAAAATAGCCGCCGGCATTTTATAAACATAGCTGTTATAATAAGGCCCCATGGATAAGGCCTGCCCCCAGTAGGTCATTGCACAGGAAGCATCATGCCGGGCAGCTTCCTTAAAGGAAGCAAGTGCTTCGGTAAGGTGATAGCTGTAGTACATATTCAGCCCCTGGTTAAAAAAAAGCCGGGCGCTATCGCTGCTGGTATGCACCGGGTAGCTGTACGTACCCCAGCCGGGAAAAACCGGTGCATATTTACCGCTTGCATCCGGCCGCAGATCCGGGCTGGCAGGCAGCGCACAGCCAATGAAGGTCCGGTTACCGGGGAATGCTACCCGGTTGCTTTGATGATCCGTAATGAGCCGGAAGGAAAGCATTCCCAAAAGCAAAAAGGCAGATCCCACAAATAAAAAGTGAACTTTCATAATAACCAGTGTTATTAAGTTAGATGTTGGCTGATCCCTGCACAGGCAATTCGTTTGAGGTTAGTTGTTTACCAGGCTGTTATTGTAAGTTAAGCTGTTTTTGCCATATGATGTTACCTTAACATTAATTCTGCTCCGGAAAGCCCTCCGGTATATACAGAAGGGCTTCTTATCATGTAAAAAATTGGTTATATTGCAATACTGCTATTCTGATCCAATTAAGAAAAACCGTCCTTCACCCCACAACCCTGTAAGGACCATTGTAATCGCTAAAAGCAACTCATTATGCTGGTTAGTAACAAGCATTTTACGCCGGTGATTGGTCTTGATATTCACATTGTGCTGATCTTAGGCGTTCCTGTTCCTTTGCCGCACCCCTACATAGGCCTGGTGGTAGACCCGATGGATTACATTCCGTTCATAGGTGCCACTACTAAGATCAACCATGTGCCCCGCGGTAAAAGCGATACCAGCGGCATCCTCATCATCCTGTTTCACATTCCCATGGGCGGCCCTTTCCTGCTGGCACCCATGATAGGCCACGATTCCGTGAATTTTTTCGGCAGCCAGAAAACCAAGGTCGAAGGCAATCTTATGAGCCCCTCCGGCTACATGATGATGACGTGTAACGATATAGGCATGCCGCTCTCCATAAAACCGGGCAAAAAGTTCAAGCCCATTCCCAGCATGTACCTGCCTACCTCCTATTCCATACCGGTTTCTTTTGGTAAGCCGGTAAGTGTAGGCGGGCCTTATGTGCCGGATTGGGCTGGCGCTTTGTTGAACATCGTTATGTCTTTTGGATTTGGCGCATTAATGAAAGGCCTGGGAGCCGCCGGTAAAAGGCTGGCCACCAAATTTAACCATGCTTTAAAAGGAAAAATAGGCAGCAATAAGCTTAGTAAGTTCCTGTGTAAGAAAGGGCTTGAACCGGTTGACCTGGTGCAGGGCATTGTAATATATGACGGTACTGATTTTGAGCTGCCCGGCCCCATTCCCCTGAAATGGACACGCTCCTGGAACAGCGACAGCTCATTCACCGGTGTATTAGGCCATGGCACGCACCTGGGCTATGACATGCGCATCCGGGAATTTGCCGCAGAAAATGCTACCGTAGCGCTGCTGGGCGACGGCCGCAGCGCTGTGTTTGAACCGCTGCCCTACTCAGGAAATACGGATTACAACCGGCATGAGAAACTAACCCTTACCCGTACCGACCTGGAAGAATACCAGCTGCTGGATCATACGGAAAGATTGTCTTACCATTTCCGCAAGCTGCATTCAACGGATGATGAGTACCGCCTGTATGCCATCCGCAACCAGGCCGGTTTCATGATCAGCTTCCACCACAATAGCAAAGGCAATCTGGTGCAGGTAATAGACAGCGCAGGGCGCCACCTGCAGGTAAGCAATGATGCGCAGGGCCGCATCACCAGTATAACCGCACAGCACCGCGGCGCACAGCAGCTCATGGTTCGCTATGCCTATAACGAAGCCGGCGACCTGGCGGAGATCACCGATGCGCTGAACCAAACTACCCACATACGGTATCACAACCACCTGATGGTAGAAAAAACAGACCGTAACGGGCAATCCTTTTACTGGGAATATGATCATAAGGCCCGCTGTACCCATAGCTGGGGCCAGGGCGGTGTGGCAGAAGGCTGGCTGGAATACCATCCCGAAAAAGGCTACAATCTGTTCACCAATTCACAGGGCCATACTACCACCTACTACTACACGCCGGACTTTGTGGTAAGTCAGATCAAAGACCCTATGGGTAACTCCAAATTCTTTGAGTACACGGAAGATTTTGAAATATACCGGGAGATAGATGAAGAAGCTAACGTTACCGGCTATACTTATGATGAACGTGGCAACCGTACCGGCATTGTACAGCCGGATGGCAGCATCACCACCTTCAACTACGATGCCGCAGGCAGGCTGGTATTAGCCACCAATGCCCAGGGCGCCGCCCGTACTTATATTTACTATAAAACAGGTAACCACACCGGCCTGCTGCACACCCTCACAGAAGCAGATGGCAGCATCCAGATCTTCCGCTACAATGAGCATAACCTGCTGAAGAAAATAGAAAATGAACGCGGGCAGCAAACCCTGTTGGAGTACGACCAGGATCATAACCTGGCCGCATTTACCCTGCCGGATGGCAACCGCACCTTATGGGAATATGATGCGTGGGGTAAATGCACCCGCACGGAAAATCCCCTGCATGAGCAGCAGTACCTGCACTATGATGCGCTGGGCCGTATCACGGCCATGGAGCTGGCAGATGGCAACCAGGTTACTTTCCGCTATAATGCTTACGGGAAAATACTGGAAGCCACAGACCGTAACCAGCATGTGAAATTCACCTACACGCCGCTGGGTAATATCAAGGTCCGGGAAGAGAACGGAACCAAAGTACATTTCATGTACGATAAAGAGGAGCTGCTCACCGGTGTAGTGAATGAGCATGGAGAAACCTACCGTTTCACCAGGAACCAGCGCGGTGATATTATCCGGGAAACAGGCTTTGACGGCGCTACCCGCCAATATGAGCGCGATGCTGCCGGCAGGATCACCAAAATACTGCGGCCCGGCAACCGCTGGACCATCCATGAATATGACTACAACGGCAACCTTACCCGCACAGAGCATAGTGATGGTACCTGGGAAACCTTCAGCTACAACCGCAGCGGCCAGGTAATAGAAGCCGCCAATGAGCACAGCACCGTTAAGCTGCAGCGGGATATCATGGGCCGCGTAACGGAAGAAGAGCAGAATGGTTACAAGGTATCCGGCACATACGACCTTAATGGCCGCCGTAAACAGGTACAAAGCACATTAGGCGCGCTGCTGCAATTTGAGCGGGATGATAATGGCAGCCTAACCGGCATACAGACAAATACCCCGTGGACCGTAAACATACAACATAACCAGCTGGGCCTGGAAACAGCATACTCATTTCCCGGGCAGGTACAAAGTATTTGGAATTACGGGAAAGCAAGCCTGCCGGAAAGCCATACCGTTAAGATCGCAGATCACGACATGCTGCGCCTGCATTACCGCTGGGGCCCGGATCAGCACCTGAAGCAGGTCATTAACGGGCTTACCCATGGTACTACCCAATACCGGCACGATGATGTTGGCAACCTGGTATGGGCGCAGTATGAAAATGGTAAGGAGGATCATCGCACAACGGATAAAGCAGGTAACATCTATAACAGCACGGATCGTAAAGACCGGCATTATGGCCCGGGTGGCAGATTGCAGGAAACTGAAAACAGCCGCTATCATTATGATGAGGAAGGCAACCTGGTAAGAAAGATCACCCGCAGCCCTTCCGGCCTCAATGAGGTGTGGGAATATGAATGGTACGGCAATGGCCTGTTAAAGCAGGTAACGCGCCCGGATGGTAAAAAGGTAAGCTTCCGTTATGATCCCTTTGGCCGCCGTATTGAAAAGGAATTTCATGGCCAGCTAACCCGCTTTGTATGGGATGGCAATGTGCTGCTGCATGAATGGAAGTATAAGTCTGCCGAAAGGCCGGTGGTTACCATCAATGAGCTGGGCGATCTGCAGCAGGACCATCCCGAACCTATACCAGCGGAATCCCTTATTACCTGGGTATTTGAAGAAAAGAACCTGGCGCCGGTAGCTAAAATTCAAAACGGCCGGCAATACTCCATTGTCCGCGATCACCTGGGCACACCGGCAGCAGCCTATAACGAAGCCGGTGAAAAAGTATGGGAATGCCGGCTTACCATTTACGGCAAGCCGCAAACATCAACCGGCTCACAGGAATTTATACCTTTCCGGTACCCCGGCCAGTATGAAGATGAAGAAACCGGCCTGCACTACAACCGCTTCAGGTACTACGATCCTGAAAGAGGCGGCTATATTTCCCAGGATCCTATAAAACTCTATAGCAACACCTTAAACCTGTATGGTTATGTGCAGGATCCGCTATCCTGGATGGATCCCTTTGGCCTTATAGGTTTCCTCACCGGCCTGGCAAAAGATATCGCCGATTCCGGCGATCACTTCTTTTCACAAAAGCTGCGTACCGTAGCAGTGGGCCAGGATGCAAACGGCAACCTGTTTGCGGCATCCAGTAATGGTTTGGATGCAGGGCAGCGTGCTAAGGCTATTGAGCTGGGCGCAACGCCGTTAAACAGCTCCACTGTAATGGTAGATGGTAAGAACCTGCACGCAGAAGAAGTGCTGCTTAAGGAAGTAGATGACCTGAAAGCAGTAGGTACCTGGAAACGGGCCCCCTGTGGAGCCGATGAGCATAACTGCCTGCAGCAGCTGATTGATAAAGGTGTTAAAATTGAATGCGATTAATTAACTTTCAGCATGATCTATAATGAATTAAAGAGCAGCCTTATTAATGCTACTTCCGGCCTGTCGGCGCAGCAGCAGGCACTTTTCTGCATCTATTCCACGGAAAAGATCATTGACCTGTACCGGCCGTTGGTAGATAAGTTCAATTTCGGGAACTACCAGCTGATCCGGAAAATGGGCGATTTTGTGTGGAGTAACCTGACAGCCTATACGCCGGAAAACATGCAGCGGGCCGGCCAGCTCAGGGAGCAGCTGGAACCCATTGTACCGGATGGCGATGAATACCCCGGCCTGGAAAGCACGCTTGCCATGAATGCCTGTATATGCCTGGATACCTCACTCAACACTTTCTCCGGCAAAATGAATGTTGCACACATAGCAGGCCTGTATGTGTATGATACCATTACACAGATCCTGTTCAGTAAGCTCACAGAAGAAAAGCTGCTTACGGAAGAAGTGCTAACCCGGGTAGATAATATGACGGCAGTGAAAAATGAGATCGCAGACCAGGAAAGCGTGCTGCAGCTGATTGCTGCATCCGCATTTGATCAATCACTGGTAGATAATTTAAGGCAGCAGTCAGTAGTGAAAAAATATACCGTTGAAAATATTAATGTAGTATAAACGCTACGGGCCGAAACGTGTGCCACACCTTAAAAGTGTGGCACACATAAACATATAGAATGGACTTATCCTTACTAATCACCCACATAACCGAATACATTACCCCAAACACAACAGAGCTCGACTTCCTCAGCTCCATCCTCATACAACGCCCTTTCAAACAGGGAGAAGTGCTTATACACGCCGGTGAACCCGCCCGCTACATGGTATTTGTAAACAGCGGCCATGTAATGACCTATTTTACAGACGATGATGCCAATGAGCATGTAATGCAGTTTGCAGCCGCCGGCTGGTGGGCCGGGGATGTTTACTCCATCAGCCACCATACTACCACTAAATATTCCACACGTGGGCTGGGTAATGGCGAAGTGTTGCTGCTGCCACGCATAGCCCATCAGCAGCTCCTGGAAAAGTTCCCGGCCATGGAGCGCTATTTCCGCATGCATTTCCAGAATGCCTTGATCCGGCAGCAGCTCCGTTTTATGGAAAGCTATACTACTACCGCTGAAGAGCGGTACCAGAAGTTTGTGGACACCTATCCTACGCTTGAACGCTTTGTAGCACAGAAACATATCGCATCCTACCTGGGCATTACCCCGCAGTTCCTGAGCAGGATCCGTAAGCGGATCGCTGAAAAATAAATGAAACTGGTTTCATATTTCAGACAGCAGATCATCACCTTGTTTCATTTCTTTGCAGCAGGCCCGCTATAGCTTTGCATGCATAAAATCAACAAGCAAATGCAGGAACAATCAACAAATAGCTGGATAGTAGACATGAACCACTCCGAAGTACGTTTTAAGGTACGGCACCTGGCACTTTCAAATGTAGCCGGCGTGTTCAGAACCTTTAAAGGTCTGGTGGTATCTTACAATGAAAATTTTGAGGATGCCAAAGTAACCTTTGAAATTGAAACAGCCAGCATTGATACCAACAATCCGGAAAGGGATAAACATTTAAAATCACCGGACTTCCTGGACACCGAACATTTCTCCCTCATGAAATTCAGCGGCCTTATAAAAGGCGATACGCTATTGGGCGATCTTACCATCCGCAACACCACAAAACCAGTGCAGCTGGCCCTTGAATACGGCGGCATGGGCAAAGGCCGCTTTGGCGATGTACGGGCAGGGTTTGAAGTAAATGGTAACATCAACCGTAAGGATTATGGCCTTACCTGGAACCTTTTAACAGAAGTGGGCAGCCTGGTGGTGGGCGAGGACATTAAACTGCAGTTTGATGTGGAGCTGATTAAGAGTGGGGAGGATATGGTAGTTGGGTTGTAAATGGGTCTTTCAGAACAAAACTATCAGGTATCGGATGTTTTCTGATATAGATCTATTTCTTCTTCTTCAGAAGATAAACTTGTATATCAATAGTAAAAATAAATGCAAAGAAACCACTTCGAGAAGTTCAGTTTGAAAGACCTTTTTTTTAGCTTAATCTCGCTTTTCCCAGGAGCCTTTTTCGTCAAGAATTTTTAAATAGCTGTTATATGGTTCGTTAGCGTGATAAAGTTGATATAGCTGATCGGTTAACGCTGTGAGGAAGTTAAAGAAAATTGAAAAGTCTTTTTTTGAATTGTAAAGACCACCCCACTCACCCAATACCCAATTTAACGTTTTGCCGTCTCCAATCGTGATTGAAAATACGAGAATCGGAAAATCAGCCTCGGTCTGTTTGTAATAGTCGTACTGTTTTCCCCCTAACAATGCTATTTCCCGGACAGGAATCTGGATGGAACGTATCTCCGAAAATAAAGCAGAACCGAAACAGGAACTGGTAAAGCCTTCTTTACTTAGTGAAACAATTTCTGTCGACTGCCTTTGGGAGGCCACTTTAAACAGCCTGTAAATGGCCATGAACATCAATGGTAAGGAGATCAGCAATAGCCAGGCCGGGAAAAGTGGGTGCGAATGTGCAAGTAAAATGATGGTTGTTAGTGAAACAGTCAGCAACAGGGCAAAAAACCAAAACAGAATGGTTGCGGTTTTCTTGCTGTTATTAAAACGGAAGTGATAGGTATTCATATCTGTTTAAAACGTTAGAAACAAGGCATAAAAAAGGAGACTGTTTGCCTAAAAAATGGTAGGTGTTAGTTACAAAAAGAGAACCACAGTCATCGATAGTAAAAGTAAATTTATTCAGTCAAATATTAGCTCATATTTCGGGAGAAAATTGGCAAGTTAGTCCCGAAGCACCAAAATGGTAAACATTCCAAAGCGCAGATCCGGATATGGACGGCTATGACAGCAATATTGCTGATCAGGTTCCTGTTGGACAGCGCTGAAAAATGATCAAATATTAAAACCCTCACAAACCCCGTTGCAAAAAACCTGGTTTTTTGTATTTTTAACCTAACCCTGCAAGGCCAACTTACCTTGTATTCCTCATCACTAAAATCCACGTTAAAAAAACACTTTATGTCAAACCAGGATCGTAATTCCCGCAGAAGATTTTTACGGCAAATAGGCGCCACCAGCTTACTGGCAGTAGCCGCACCGCTCAGCAGCTTAGCCGCAAAAGAAAAAGCAGAAGAAAGAATGCTGTTCTATGAAAAGAAAATATCAACCGGCGATAAGATACGCCTGGGGGTGATCGGCTTTGGCATCCAGGGCCACTATGATCTGCAAACAGCATTAAAAGTACCCGGTGTGGAGCTGGCAGGCATCTGCGATCTGTATACCGGCAGGCTGGAGAATGCAAAAGAATTATTTGGCAAAGAGCTGTTCACCACCCGCAACTATAAAGAGCTGCTGGATAAAAAAGATATTGACGCAGTGATCATTGCCACCACCGACTGCTGGCACGCACGCATCACCAAAGATGCGCTGGCAAAAGGCAAGGCCGTGTATTGCGAAAAACCTATGGTATACAAAATAAGCGAAGGTCCGGAAGTAATAGCAGCCCAACGCAAATCGGGCAAGGTATTACAGGTGGGCAGCCAGCGGGTAAGCAGCATTGGCCTGGCAAAAGCAAAGGAGCTGCTGGCAGCAGGTGAAATAGGAAAGCTGAATATGGTAAATGCTGTGTACGACCGGCAAAGCTCCATTGGCGCCTGGCAGTATACCATCCCTAAAGATGCAAACGCAGCAACAACAGACTGGGACCGCTTTATAGAAGTAACAGAAAAAATGGCTTACGATTCCAAGAAGTTTTTCTGGTGGCGGGCATTTAAAGAAGTAGGCACCGGCGTGGCCGGCGACCTGTTCATACACCTGTTAAGCGGTACGCATTTTATTACCAACTCCAAAGGCCCGCACACCATTTACAGCACCGGGCAGTTCAGCTATTGGAAAGATGGCCGCAATATGCCCGATGTAATGTCAGGCGTAATGCAGTATGAAGATACCCCGGAGCATCCCGCATTTCAGTTAACCCTGCAGGTGAATTTTGTGAGCGGTACCGGCGGACAGGAGATCATACGCTTTGTAGGCTCAGAAGGTGTAATGGAGGTGCATGGAAATAATCTCGCTATCCGCCACAGCATTATGCCCGAAGCGCCCGGCTTTGGCGGCTATGATTCTGTATTTACATTTTCCAAAGCTATGCAGCAGGAAATGCAAAAGGAATACAATGCTAAATGGACGGAAGCACAAAGACGAAGCCCCCGTAAAGAGGATGTTAATTTTAAAGCGCCTGATGGGTACGATGAGCACCTCGATCACTTCACTCACTTTTTTGACGCCATCAGAACAGGTAAGCCGGTGGTGGAAGATGCCGTGTTTGGTTTCCGCGCAGCCGCGCCCGCCCTTTCCTGTAACGAAAGCTATTTCCAGAAAAAGGTCATTACCTGGGATCCCCTCAATATGAAATTGGTATAACTAACAGTGCGCACACTAAACCCCTATTACTTGTTTAGTGTGCGCTTTAATCTCCCACAACTGCTAACAGCTAAAAGCTAATCACTAACTGCTAACTGCCATCCCGCCAAACTCCGCTGTAACACTGCATTGTACAATCATATACACTGCGGGGAACATTGTTCTCAATTCACCAACTTGTGGACAGTGATTGCACTTAATTATTTCATTGTTGTAAAAACATTTATCCTGTTTTCACACAATCACTTATAGAAGCGCTTCTGCAAAGCGTTTCAGACGCTTCTTTTTTTCCGCAGCAACACCACTCCCTTACAACCCGCTCTACGCGCAATTATAAAAGATTAGCACGCTCAAAACGTTTGGTTTGTTTCTTGAACGATTTGTTTTAGCAAATAATTCTCGATCAGTAAACAGAGCAGTATGCAAACACAGCGGAAGCCAGCTTTGAAAATATTCACTTGGCATATACACGGCAGCTATCTCTACTATCTTTCACAAGGCGATTATGAACTTTACATCCCGGTAAATGAAAGCCGCTCTGAAGGCTACTATGGAAGGGGCGCAACTTTTCCTTTCGGCAATAATGTGCATGAAGTACCTGCAGCAGAAGTAAAGAACATGCAGTTCGATTGCATCCTTTTTCAGTCGGAGCGTAATTACCAGCATGATCAGTATGAGGTGTTATCCGAAGCGCAGCGGCAGCTGCCCCGTATTTACCTGGAGCATAACACGCCCGCCGGCAGCGCCTGCAATACACGGCATGTAGTGAATGATCCTTCCATTTTGTTAGTGCATGTTACTTACTATAATCAGCTCATGTGGAACAGCGGGCATACACCCACCACAGTAATTGAGCATGGTGTTACAGATGCAGCAGTGCCTTACAACGGTGACCTGGCAAGGGGCCTGGTAGTAGTGAACCACCTGCCCGACAGAGGCCGCACACTGGGCTGGGACATTTATCAGCAGGTTAGCAAATACCTGCCGCTGGACCTGGTTGGTATGGGTAATGGCAATCATGGTTTGGGAGAGGTACTGCACCCGCAGCTACCTGAATTCCGTAGCCGCTACCGTTTTTATTTTCATCCCGTAAGGCACACCAGCCTGGGCCTGGCCGTATGCGAAGCCATGATGCAGGGCGTGCCTGTAGTAGGTTTGGCAACAACAGAATTACCCACAGTGATCGTTAACGGAGAAAATGGATATGTACATACGGATATCAATTACCTCATACAAAAAATGCAGGGATTGCTGGACAATCACGGCCTGGCCAACTGCATAGGCAGGGCCGGGCAGGAAACTGCGCAGCGCCGCTTTAACATTTACCGGTTTACCACAGACTGGTTACACACTTTTCATAAAGCTATAGCACAGCAGCAACAACCTTCGAGAACTGTAGCAGCATTACAAGCAGCTGTTTCTGAATAAAGGGACATTTAAGCAAATCTGCCGGAAACCTCATCATTTAACTTTAACTGTTACGTATATGAAATCACGGATCGCATTTATTAGTGAGCACGCCTCTCCCCTTTCTACTATTGGTGGCGTTGATGCCGGCGGGCAAAATGTTTATGTGGGAGAGCTGGCCAGGCAGCTGGTTAAAAAAGGATATGAAGTAGATATCTTTACCCGTCGTGAAGATGCGCAGCTGCCGCAATGCCTGCAATGGGCAAGCGGAGTAAGGATCGTGCATGTGGATGCGGGCCCCGCTCAGATCATTCCCAAAGAGCAGCTGTTACCCTACATGGAAGCATTCCGGAATAATATGATCCGGTTCATAGAGCAGCATGGCATTAGCTACAAGCTGGTGCACGCCAACTTTTTTATGTCGGCAAAGGTAGCAGTGGATCTGAAACAGATGCTGAACATTCCCTTTGTAGTAACCTTTCATGCGCTGGGGCACATCCGCCGTTTGCACCAGGGCGAGCAGGATAAATTTCCTGCAGAGCGCATAACGATCGAAGAAGAAGCCATTCGCCAGGCCGACTGCATTATTGCAGAATGCCCGCAGGATAAAGAAGACCTGATGCAGTATTACCACGCGCCCGCAAATAAGATCAGCATTATTCCCGGCGGGGTGAATCCGGATGAAATGTACCAGGTAGATAAACAGATCGCACGTATGCGCTTAAAGTTGGCTCCGCAGGAAATAGTGCTGCTGCAGCTGGGCCGTATGGTGCCGCGCAAAGGCGTGGATAATGTAATAGCCGCTTTACCTAAATTAAAATATACCGGCGCTAAGGTGCGCCTGATCATTGTTGGCGGGGAAGATGGATCCCGTGATCCGGAAATAGCCCGCTTAAAACAGCTGGCTAAAGATCTGGGCGTAGCTACCTGTGTAACCTTTGCAGGCCAGCGTACCCGCGATGAGCTGAAATATTATTACGCCGCTGCAGACCTGTTCATTACCACGCCCTGGTATGAGCCCTTTGGTATTACACCACTGGAAGCTATGGCCTGCGGCACACCGGTTATTGGCGCCAATGTAGGCGGCATTAAATACAGTGTGCTGGATGGTAAGACCGGCTTGCTGGTGCCCCCTCAAAACCCGGATGCGCTGGCCGAAAAGATCAGTGAGCTGCTACTGAACAGAACGCGGCTGCAGGAAATGAGCGTGAACGCAGTTAAGCGCGTGCAAACCTTATTCACCTGGCAGCGCGTAGCGCACCTCATGAATAATGTGTATGAAAAAGTGATCACCAACCATAGCATTGCAGTGAATAGCACACTGCCGGAAGATCTTTCACTTATAGATAATGCTTTTGAGAACCTGGTAACTACCATTAACGTTTGCAGGCAGCAGCTGCGGGCGCCTTTGCAGGAAGCTGCACGCCAGCTGTACCGCTGCCTGCTGCATGGTAAAAAGATACTTGTATGCGGCAACGGCGGCTCCGCCTCACAAAGCCAGCATTTTGCAGCCGAGCTGGTAGGCCGGTTTGAGATCCCCGACCGCCCGGGCATGCCGGCCATTGCGCTCACCGCCGACTCTGCCGTGCTTACAGCATGGTCTAATGATTACAGCTACGACCAGGTATTCTCCCGCCAGGTGCAGGCACTCGGCCGTAAGGGCGATATACTGCTTTGCCTCAGCACCAGCGGTAATTCAAACAATATTTTGCTGGCCATGGAAGCAGCGCATCAGCACCAGATGACCTGTATTGCATTATTAGGTAAGGGTGGCGGCCCCGCCGCAGATTATGCAGACGTTGGCCTGATAGTACCTTCCGGTAATACCGCCCGTATACAGGAGCTGCACATGCATATGCTGCATGTATTATGCACACTGGTTGAACGCAAGATTGCCGGCCTGTATGCAAATAATGAAGCGCCTGCACCTAAAACCGCAGCGCTGGCTATTCCTGTAATGAACGGATGATCATGAAAAAAGCAGTATTCCTGGATAAGGATGGTACGCTGGTAACAGATGTGCCTTACAACGCAGATCCTGCATTGGTGCAATGGGCGCCGGATGCCATAGCTGCATTACAGCTGCTGCGCGTCCATGGATATGCGCTCATTGTAGTATCCAACCAGTCGGGAATAGCCAGGGGGTATTTTGATGAAACGCAGCTGCAAAAGCTCATCACCGGTATGCATAGTGTATTACATTATAACGGCCTGCACCTGGATGGTTTTTATTACTGCCCCCACCACCCGGAAGGAGCGGTAAAAGCATACGCCATTGATTGCAGCTGCCGCAAACCTTTACCCGGTATGCTGCAGCAGGCAGCCAGGGAGCTGGATATCAGCTTACCCTCCTCCTGGATGGTGGGTGATATACTGAACGATGTGGAAGCAGGCAACCGTGCCGGCTGCCGTACGGTGCTGATAGATAACGGCAATGAAACAGAGTGGATCATGGCAGATTACAGAACGCCCGCTTATAAAGCCCATAACCTGGCAGATGCTGCAGCGTATATTATTTCTTCAACGACCGCTAAAAATTAAAAGGTATGTATACCCATATTACAGAGCAGTTTGGCAGCTTAAAGATTCTGTGCATCGGAGATCTGATGATGGATGTGTACCTGCGCGGCGCCAGCACCCGGCTTTCACCGGAAGCGCCGGTGCCGGTAGTAAATGTTACTTCCACTACAGTAGCCTTAGGCGGCGGCGCCAATACAGCCGCTAACCTCAGCCACCTGGGCGCTCAGGTTACTTACTGCAGCGTAACCGGGGCCGATGCAGAAGGCAACCGCGCCTGCACGTTACTGGAAAATGCAGGTGTAAGCTGTAAGATCATACAGCACAGCAGCCGTAACACCATTGTAAAAACAAGGGTGATGGCCGGCTCGCAAATGCTTACCCGTTATGATGCAGGCTCCGAGCATGCTATTCTACCGGAAGTGGAAACCGCATTTATACAGCTGCTGCAGGAGCAATACCCGCAGCACCAGGCACTGGTGATTGCAGATTATTGCAAGGGGCTATTAACACCCGCTGTAATAGATGCGCTGGTACAATTAAAACAGGCGCATCCCATTTTCATTGCAGTGGACTCAAAACGGCTTGAATATTTTGTGCCGCTGCGCCCCACACTGGTAAAGCCTAATTATAAAGAAGCCATTGCCATGCTGCAATTGGAAGAGCAGCCCTACAACAGGCCGCAGCAGCTGGAAAGCAAGGGCAGCACCCTCTTTGAAAGAACAGGCGCCGCTATTACGGCTTTAACGCTGGATGATGCAGGCGCGCTGGTATTTGAAGGCGATAAACCTGTGTACCGCGCTTTTGCAAAACAGGTGCCCAACCCGAATGTTTCCGGCGCCGGCGATACCTACATCAGCGCATTTACGCTGGCTTACCTGGCAGGCGCCAATATACCGGCAGCTGCTGAAATTGCCGGCGCTGCAGCCGCAGTAGCTATCAGCAAACCGGAAACCGCGCATTGCCTGCAGCAGGAGCTGGATGCTTTTTTTGCAGTGAACGAAAAGTATGTTACCGATCTGCAGCAGCTGCACCATATCTGCAATATCTATAAAGCGCAGGGTAAGAAAGTAGTGTTCACCAATGGCTGCTTTGATATTTTACACAGCGGCCATGTAAGCTATCTGAACCGCGCACGTGAGCTGGGCGATGTGCTGCTGGTAGGTATCAACAATGATGATAGCATTCGCCGTTTAAAAGGCAGCGCAAGGCCGGTTAATAAGCTGTATGATCGTATGCAGGTATTAGCCGGGCTGGAAGCCGTACAGCATATCATTCCTTTTGGCAGCCTGGAAAATGATACGCCTGCCCCGCTCATAGAAATTATTCAGCCCCATGTTTTTGCAAAAGGGGGCGATTATACAAAGGAAAAACTGCCGGAAGCTGCGGTGGTGGAACAGTATGGCGGGGAAATAGTTTTACTGCCCTTAGTACCCGACCAGTCTACCACGCACATTATACGGCGCATAAATATGCCGCCTGCCTTAAAGGTGGCTAAGTGAAATGAATGATAGTACAACAAGAAACAGCTCCAAGCTGGCAGCACTGTAAGCGGATACTCTGTGTACGCCTGGATAATATGGGCGACCTGTTAATGAGCGCGCCCGCAATGCGTGCGCTGAAAACAACGCTGGGCTGCCACCTGACCTTACTCACCTCCACCATGGCGCAGCCATTGGTAAAAAGCCTGCCTGAAATAGATGATGTGCTGCTGTTTGATGCGCCCTGGGTAAAAACAGCCACTGCTGCCAACAGCGAAGGCTTTGATCTTTTGGTACAGCAGCTGCGCAGCGGCAGCTTTGATGGCGCGGTAATATTTACGGTATATAGCCAGAATCCTATGCCCGCCATTATGCTCACTTACCTGGCAGGTATTCCTTTACGGCTGGCCTATTGCAGGGAAAACCCTTACGGCCTGCTTACGCACTGGGTACCGGAAAAAGAGCCTTACACATTTATACGCCACCAGGTACAGCGTGATCTGGAGCTGGTGCGGGAAATTGGTGCAGCTGCTACCGATGAAAAATCATACCTGCAAACGGATGACAGCCTGTGGCCAAACATTACACAACAGCTGGAAAGCGCGGGGGTTGATCCCCGGCAACCCTGGTTATTACTGCATCCCGGTGTAAGTGAGCTCAAACGCCAGTACCCTACGGAACAGTGGATCCGGCTGGGGCGCCTGTTACGGCAGCTGCTGCCCGCTTACCAGTTAATATTCACTGGCGTGCAGGAGGAACAAACCCTGATCAGCGAAATACAGGAAGGTATAGGTGCCGGTACGTTTTCACTGGCCGGCCGGCTGCAGCTGGCAGCTTTTATCACTCTCATAAAACACAGCCCCCTGCTGCTGTCTGTAAACACCAGCGCAGCCCATTTTGCGGCAGCTACCGGCACGCCGGTGGTAGTGCTGTATGCAAAAACAAATCCCCAGCATACCCCCTGGCAGGCCCGGGGAAGGGTATTGTATTTTGATGTTCCTGCCCCGCTGCAAAGCAGCAATGAGATCATACGGTATGCTTACCGTGAATTTGAAAAAGAAGAGCTGCCGCCGGCTTCGGTGCCCAAGATAGTACAGGCCGTGTTACAGGTATTAGAAGAAACGGGTCAGCGGCTGAGTGGGGAGCACTCCCAGGCGCTCGGCTAATAACGATTGTGCCGCCGCTGTTACAGCTGCTATATCCTGTTCTTTTGTCCAGTCAAAGGTGCGGTGCAGCTCTGTATCCAGCGCAGCCCAGCGCAGGGCTTCCCCATCCATGCTAATGATCACGCTGGGGGTTTGCAGCGCATCTGCCATATGCGCCACACCGGTGCAGTTGGAGAGTAACATGGCTGCTCCTTTTAACAGCACGCCCATAGCCCCCAGGTTAGTTTTTCCGGCAGTATTAAGGCTGGGGTTTTGCATATGATCTGCTACTGCTCCCACTAACGGCTGCTCATCAGCCGTACCGGTAAGCACCACCTGGTAGCCCATTTCCGCTATCTTATCTGCTACTACCGCAAATGCGGCCGGTGGCCATTGCCGCCATGCGCCCCTTGATCCGGGATGCACACAAACATAAGGGTACTTTAATTTCAGATGAGCTGCCTGCAGGTCTTTCTGATCCTGCGGCGTTAAGGGAAATTCCAGCTGCTCACCCTGCGGCTTTATGCCTAAATGTTCCATCAGCATAAGGTGCCGTATCACTTCCGGTACATGATTGGGGTATTCAAGATAGTGATCCGGGTCAGGGCAGTAATCTTCCTTCCGCCAGAACCCGGCCGTATGGCGGGCGCCCATCAGGGCCACCATGGGGTTTACAATGCAGCCATTACCCTGCATTTGCAGCACCAGGCTAAATTCCTGCTGCTGCATAGCGGTAAAAAATGCGGGCAGCTGGCGTACATCCACCTCCTGCTCCGGCAGTCCCGGAAAGCCGGGAAAAGGAATAAATGCATCAAAATACTGGTTAAACCGTTGCACCAGGTCTTTTGCCCAGGGCAATCCCAGCAACGTAATATGTGCTTTGGGGTGTGCAATCCGCAGGGATCGTATAGCGGGTATAGCGCAAAGCATATCCCCCAGCTGCAATGCGCGGAAAACCGCAATCTTTCTCATCATGTTGGCAAAGTTTAAAGAAATAGCACCCTGTACCTGAAAGCGCCATACAAGGTCCAGTACACGGAAAGGAATGGGATCAGCATAGAGGTCACCACCATTTCCATTACATGCGGCCATGCATGCGTAGTATAGGTAAGGCGCTTTTTAATAAAAGCCGTCAGTAAAACCAACCATACCATAAAAGCCGTTATCGTAAGCCAGGCAGCATGCAGCAGCAATCCTGCTATTACAGCTGCTAGCGCCAGCACCATCACATAATAATTCCAGGGGGGCTGCTGCTGTATCTTTCGCCGGTACAGCTGCGGGTATTTTTTATATAGCAAGGCGTTAAACATGCTCTTGCGCTGCTCCTTCAGGCTTACCCCCCAATCTGCCTTCCTTACAGGATGCACTACCAGCGCATGCTGCAGGTGTATAATAGGAATGTTATGCTGCAGCAGCTTAAATTCAAGATCACTGTCCTCCCGCCAGGCTATTTCAAAACGCTCATCAAAACCGCCGGTCTTTTCCAGCGCCAGGCGCGTGCAGGCGCAGTTGGCAGTAATGAATTCCGCTTTTTCCAGCTGCGCGGTATTCCATTCATAATCGGTAGGCTTTTCCGGCGCAGGCACCATCACACGGCCGGTAAAAGCAACGTACGGCTGTGATGCATAGCTTTCCCAGATGTTGCACAGCCATCCCTTATCCGGCATAGTATCATCGTCCGTAAAGGCTATAATTTGGCCCAATGCAGCTCTCCAGCCGGCATTACGCGCAGCGGCAGGGCCTTTTTTTACAGGCAGCGGAACGTAGCGTATATCCAGCAAGCCGGTATGCTTCCAGGACACCACCATTTTTTTGGTAACGTTATCCGGCCCGTCGCTCACTACGATCACTTCAAAATCATCCCGCTTAAAATCCTGCCGGGCCAGCGCTGCTATGCATTCCATCAGCAGCTGCGGGCGCCGGTAAGTAGGTATCACTACAGAGATCTTTTTTTCCATATTACTTTTCAATTAAGAAAGAACCCATAACCAATGCATCAAAAGGCGATGACCAGAAGCATTCCAGCGCATCGCGCGGCGTACATACAATAGGCTTGCCCAGCGTGTTAAAGGAAGTATTGATCAATACAGGCACACCGGTCCTTTTCTCAAAAGCGTTAAGCAGATCGTAATAGCGCGGGTGCTGCTGCCGGTTAATGGTTTGTATGCGCGCAGTGCCATCCACATGAGTTACAGCCGGAATTTTATCACGCTTATCCTCTTTTACCTTGTGCACAAATAACATGAAGGGCGAGTAACCTGCCTGCTCAAACCATTCCGCCGCATGCTCTTCCATCACCACCGGCGCTACCGGGCGAAAATCTTCCCGGTCCTTTACCTCGTTCAGCTTTGCCTGCATATCAGCATGTATGGGCGATGCCAGTATGGAACGGCTTCCCAGCGCACGCGGGCCAAACTCCATACGGCCCTGGTACCAGCCTATGATCTTGTCCTGCGCCAGCAGCTCAGCAGCTGCTTCCGCCACATTATCCAGCTGGCGGTAGGTTGTTTTGGTCCAGTCCAGGAAAGCTTTAATTTCCTCGTCCTTATATTCAGGCCCCCAGTAAGCATGCTCCATTACAAAAGAGCGGCTGCTTGCTTTCCGTTCCTGCGCATCGATCCACATGGCAGCGCCCAGCGCAGTGCCCGCATCGCCGGAGGCTGGCTGCACCCATATGTTTTTGAAAATGCCCGCGTCCCGTAAAGTAGCGTTTAATACACAGTTCAGCGCCACACCGCCCGCAAAGCATAGGTTCTCCTGGTTGGTGCTGCGCTGTAACGACTGTGCAAGGTCCAGCACAGATTCCTGCAGCACGGCCTGTAAGGAGTGTGCAATGTTAAAGTGATGTGCGGTGAACTCCGCATTACGCGTTCTTACCGGTCCAAACCTTTCGGTCAAACGTTCGTTATCTATCGTGTAGCTTCCGTTTTCATGCATATGTATCATTTCACGGAAATCCTTTACAAACACGGGCTTTCCGTAAGAGGCCAGCGCCATTACCTTGTATTCATCAGATGAGCGCAGGAAACCCAGGTAGCTGGTAACCTCTTCATACAGCAGCCCTAATGAATGCGGCATGTTCACCTGCGCAATACGCTGCAGGTCATTTTCAATACCCACATTAAAAGTAGTAGTGGCTTTTTCACCACGGCCATCCACGGTTAGCACCGCTGCTTCCCGGAAAGGAGACGGTAAAAAAGCGCTGGCAGCATGCGCCAGGTGATGTTCTACAAAATGCCATTGCTCCGGCTGCAGGCTGGCGCCGCTGAAACGTTGCTGCAAATGATGCGGATAACCATCTACAAGCTGCCCCGGTGCATTCACAATTGATGACAGGAATAAGGGATCCCAGGGCGACATCCACTTTTCCGGAACCCGCTGCCCTGCAGGCTTTAAAGGCAGGTTAATATTGTTCTGATCTTTTACCTGCTCTCCCAGTAATATAAAAGGATCAAAGGAATAAGCTACATGATCTACATTGGAAAGATGTATGCCGGCGGTTTTAAGGCAATAATCAATAGCATGAAACGGCAGCTCGTAAGCAGAAAAAGGGATGGGTCTTTTGCCATGTTTGATATGCGTAAATCTTTCGTCTTCCGCGGCTGCCAGCAGCTGCCCATCTTTCATGAGGCACGCGGAGGAGTCGTGAAACGCTGCATTAATGCCCAGTGTGTACATGTAATGAATTTAAAAAGTAATTAAAAAAGGTTAAAGCAGTATACAATGCCCGTTGTAAATGGCTAACACAAATTGTTCCAGAAGTATATGCCGGTTTCATCCTTTTCACTTTCACCATTTCACTCAAACGCTTTACTGCAGAGCATTCCAGAGAAGCTACAACTAAAGTTATGGGTGGCAGCGCTTCTTTTTTGTAATAAACCGGGTAATTTTGTGCAACGATTTTATTGACACCACCACAACATTATTTTTTAATACCACAACATTATGTACCTGCATGTTATTACATGCCTTAAAGAAGAATGTGTGAACCTATGAAATTAATTCCTTCGGAAAGTCTGTCTGAGGCCCAGGTACAGCGGGGCCTGCACTTAGTGATCCGCGACGGGCTGGCTGCAGAAACAATGATCGTTTTAACAGGCGGCGCTTTCTTAACTGCGCTGGCACTGCAGCTGGGCGCTTCTAATTTCCAGATAGGTGTGCTGGCTGCATTGCCTACATTCACTAATATTTTTCAGCTGCTGGCTATCTGGCTGGTACAGCGCTACCGCAACCGCCGCGCCATAGCCGTAATAGGCGGTGTGCTGGCCCGTTTTCCGCTTATTATGATAGGCCTGCTGCCCTGGCTGTTCTCCGGCGGCGCCAGCCTGTATGCGCTCATCAGCTTTTTGTGCTTCCATTATTTCTTCAGCTCTATAGCCGGCGCCAGCTGGAACTCCTGGATGAAAGACCTGATCCCCGATCGTATACTGGGCACTTACTTTTCACGCCGTACACGGCTTTGCCAAACCTTAAACGTTACACTCAGCCTTTTATCAGCATTGGCAGTCGATTACCTGAAATCCCATTACCCGGGTTCAGAGGTGATCACTTACACTGCTATGTTCCTGCTGGCCGGCCTGGCCGGTATGCTGGGCGTATGGGCCCTGGCCCGTGTGCCGGAGCCTGCGCTGCAGGCGGTTGATGAAAATGTTTTCAGGCAGCTGCGCCAGCCCTTGCAGGATAATAATTTCCGCAATATGCTGCTGTTTAATGCCTGCTGGATCTTTGCGCTGAACCTGGCTACACCCTTCTTTAATGTATACATGATCCAGTCGCTTGGCCTGCCGCTTTCCGGCATTATTGCGCTGGGCATTCTTTCGCAGGTTAGCAGCATTTGTGCAGTAAGCATCTGGGGGCGGTATATTGACCGTTACAGCAATAAAAATGTATTATACATCTGTGCGCCGGTTTATATCTGCTGTTTGCTGGCATGGGCGCTCACCGCGCTGATCCCTTCCTTTACCGGAATAGTAGCCTTGCTGATCCTTATTAATATCGGCACCGGCGTATCGAATGCCGGCATCACGCTTTCGCTGAATAACATAGGTATTAAGCTGGCCGCTAAAGAGCAGGCCATGGTATACCTTACCGCCAAAAATATGATCATTGCATTTGCATCTGCCGCTGCGCCGCTGCTGGGCGGCTTGCTGGCCGATTCATTTACATCCTGGCAGCAAACGCTTACAGGGCCTTTACAGCACCTGCAAACCTGGAATTTCTTTTTTGTGTTCAGCGCCTTGTTTGCCATACTAGCTATGCGCATGCTGCGGAGTGTAAAGGAAACCGGCGAGGTAAGCCGCAACATCATTACGCTGCGAATGATGGCCGGTCTCCGCTACCGTATAAAGGACGTACATTCCGGCCAGGTGCTGCGCCGCATCATTTACACACCGGCCAAATGGAAGCAGCCTGCTGAGCGTAAAAAGCGCGCCTGATGCCATCAGGGTTTCAGCACCACCTTTACGCAGCCGTCTTCTTTTTTATTGAAAATATCATACATGTTCGCAGCTTCCGTTAAGGGAACGGTATGCGTAATAATATCGTCCAGGGTAACCTTTTCCTGCACCACCAGCTCAATAAGCTCATCCAGCCAGCGCTGCACCCAGGCCTGCCCGCCCATGAGGCGAATGCTTTTTTCAAACCACTGGTATAAAGGAAAATTATCGTAGGGCGATCCATACACCCCTACTACTGATACACGCCCGCCTCTGCGCACCGTATCAAAACATTGCTTTAATGCATTGATGCTGCCCTTTTCCATTTGCAGCACATTCACGGCTTTTTCAAGCACGCTCCTGTGCGCTTCCATCCCCACTGCATCAATGCACACATCGGCGCCATAGCCACCGGTCATTTCCCGCACCGCTTCTGCAATATCCACCTCGGTATAGTTCAGCACTTCTGATTGTGCGGTGTTCCTTGCTTTATCCAAACGATAAGGCAAACGGTCTACCCCTATCACTCTTTTAGCGCCATGCAGCCAGGCCGCTTTTTGCGCCATAATACCTACCGGGCCGCATCCAAACACCACTACCACATCTCCGTTCGTTACCTCTGCCCATTTACAGGCCGCCCAGCCGGTGGAGAAAATATCCGTAAGGAAAAGTATTTTTTCATCCGGAATGCCCTCAGGCACAACCCGCGGATTGTGATCAGCATACAATACCCTGGCATATTCCGCCTGCCCGCCGTTAATAGCGCCGTAAATATCTGTGTAGCCGTATAAGGCAGCGCCGGCGCCTTTCATTTTAACGATCTCGCCGGAAGGCCCGTACATGGATGGGTTGGAGTTTTCACAATGCGTAGGCAGCTCCATATCACAAAAATGGCAATGCCCGCAGGCAATCGGAAAAGGTACAATAATGCGGTCGCCGCGTTTTAGTTTGCTAACACCGGAGCCTACCTCTTCTACTATACCCATAAATTCATGCCCCAGCACCATATCATGCGGCTGCGGTATCATACCATTATAGATATGAAGGTCGGAACCACAGATAGCCGTGGACGTTACACGGATAATAGCATCGGTGGGCGCCTGTATCACAGGATCATCAACCGTATCAACACTTACATCTTTGGGCTTGTGGAATACTAATGCTTTCATAAATTGAATGTTAAATGGTTTCTTATCCATCCCTCAATTATGAAACCTGTTTCCCGCGGAAACTGTAACGCTGAAACCGCCTCCTTCCTAACCGTTAAAAAAATGCAGCAAATATTTTCATGCCCTGAAATGCAGGCCTGGGTAATGCCTGTGGAGTTGGGTATATTTTTCCTGACACTGTGGTAACGGCGTCAGCCGGAATTACAGGATATCCCGGGTATGTTGGATAGCTTCAGCGCTGTTAATGAATTGCAAGGTATGCACGCCGCAGGCAGCGATCTGTTTTAATACCTGCTCCGTTTTAAAGGAATGGCCGGCATATACATTCCGGATATAAACGGCAAAGATGCGGCCGGCATATTTTTCAGTAATGGTTTTATAGATGGCCGGATCGCTTTGAGAATTATCGCCCAGCAAAATAAACTGCTGGTTGGGAAAGCTTTCCAGTATACGCACAATGCGCAGCAGCTTGCCTTCATGTTTTGTTTTGCCCGTTTTCCAGATCTCATACCATCGTTTTATCTGGTTAAGCAGGAAAGTACCTTCCGGCATGCTGTTTTGCTTAAATACGCTTCGCAGGTAATCATACAGGTTCCATTCGCTGCTGGAAACATAAAAAAAGGGATTGGGCATGCCCGCAGTTGTTTGCGCCAGCGCCAGCAGCTGGTAATGCTCACAGATGTCCTTAAAAATTTCCCGGGTACCGGGATGCCGGGTAAATAATACTTTTAAGCGTTTTAAAATAGTAGCGGAGTGCGATACCATAATGGTATCGTCAATATCCGATATAATGCCGTATTGCGTAATGTGCGGTACCTGTATCACTCCCTGCCCCCATGCAATGGGCTGCCCCTGTTCACTCATACATTGTACCGTTACCGTATGGCGGCCTGCGGGCACGCTCTCTATGCTTTGCCACTCAAAATGGAAAAATCCGTCGGTCTCCGTGATGCCCTCTATTTGCTGCTGCTCCCACAACAGCCGCACCGGAACGCCGCCAAGCGGTTTCACAAAAAAAAGGCGCAGCAGGTTGTAGATGTTAGCCAACAGGTTGTTGCCTGTACGCAGGCCGGGCGGCTGCTTTTTAAATACATGCCCGAAAACATGAAGGTCATGGGCATGCCCAAAACCATGATACACCTTTACAAAAGGGGCCTGCATATTTTTTGGATACAATTTTGCCATATCTGTTGACTATAAAAAAACACTATGCCCGATCAGTCTTTAAAGCTCCTGTTTATTATTAACCCGGCTTCCGGCAGCAATGATACTGACTGGCAAAAGGAAATAGACAACTATTTTGCCAGCTTGCCGCATCAGGTCACTTATTATCAGCTTCCTGAACAGCCCAACGTAAACGAGCTAAAGGATGTAATAAGGTCCGGCGCTGCAAACCGGGTAATAGCAGCCGGGGGCGATGGTACCGTAAAGCTGGTAGCAGAAGCGCTTATGGGCACGCAAATACCAATGGCTATACTGCCTGCCGGCTCTGCAAACGGCATGGCCACTGAGCTGGGCATACCCACTACGCCCTCAGTAGCGCTGGATATAGTTTTAAATGGTACCGGCAAAAAAATACACCTCGTAAAAGTAAATAATGAGCTTTGCATACACCTCAGCGATATTGGCTTTAACGCATTTGTAATAAAAAAGTTTGAAGCAGAAAATACCCGCGGTATGTGGGGCTATGTTAAAGCAGCCTGGAAAGTGCTCTGGAGCCATGCTTATATGAAAGTAGCCATCATGATCGATGGCCGCTATATTCAAAGAGAGGCAGCCATGGTGGTGATAGCCAATGCCACCCAGTATGGTAATAAAGTTAAGATAAACCCCGAAGGCAATATAGAAGATGATCTTTTTGAAGTGGTGATCATTAAGAAGATCTCAATGGCCGAAATATTTAAAATGCGTTTTACGCATGGCGCTTTTCACCCGGCAAAAACAGAGCTGTTACAAACCAGGTCCCTTAAAATAAATTCCCAACAGAAAGTTCATTTCCAGGTAGATGGTGAGTACCTGGGTAAGGTGAATACGGTGCAGGCCAGCATTATTCCCGATGCGCTGGAAATAATAATGCCGGTAGAAGAATAATAAGCCCTTTCCCACTTTCATGTTTTATTTTATATATAAATCCTTTGCAGCAATCAAAGTATATCGGGCCCTGCCTTTTTATTCCCGGATGGCACAACCTTTGCTTCTAGGGGGTTGTTATTGTTTATATTAAACAGCAGTTATATGAAAATATATTTGTTATCGTCAGCAATGCTGGCGGTGGTTATGTTAGGCACGGGTTGCGTGAGCAATAAGAAATTTGCTCAGTTGCAGTCCAACTATAACAGCCTGCAGAACCAGAACCGGGATCTTGACGGTAAATACCAATCCTCTCAACGGGACCTTTCCGTCGCTAATTCAAGGGTGCAAAGCCTGGAAGAACAAATTGCAGCGCAACGTACCGGCCTGGCTGCCTTACAGGCTGCATTGGACAAATGTTTAAACTCCACCAGCCAGGGTAATGTTAACATTTCAAAACTGGTGGATGAGATCAATGCCTCCAACAAATACATCCAGCACCTGGTAAATACCAAGAACAAAAGCGATTCACTTAACATGGTGCTCACCAATAACCTGACACGCTCTTTAAGCAGGGAAGAAATGAGGGACGTGGATGTACAGGTTTTAAAAGGCGTTGTGTACATATCACTGTCTGATAACATGCTGTATAAATCCGGCAGCTACGAGATCTCTGCTGCCGCTGGCGAAACACTTAGCAAGATCGCAAAGATCATCAAGGATTATAAGGATTATGATGTGCTGATCGAAGGTAATACGGACAATGTGCCCATTTCCCAGAAGAACATTCGTAACAACTGGGATCTGAGCGCGCTCAGGGCATCTTCCGTTGTGCAGTCATTACAGAACGATCATGGTGTAGATCCCAAGAGGTTAACAGCCGGGGGCCGTGGCGAATACAATCCCATCGCCTCTAACGATACAGATGCAGGCAAAACCAAGAACAGGCGTACCCAGATCATTATCACACCAAAACTTGATCAGTTTATGGAGCTGATAGATAAAGCGCCGGAAAACGATAGCACTAAGGCTAATCAATAAATTTGCAGCACTTCAGCACTGAATAAAAAAACCGTCCTTAAATTAATAAGGACGGTTTTTTATTGCAAGCCATTCCGGCTATAATTTTAACTCTTTTGAAACTGGTTATCATCCGCACTGGGCCCATAAACAGAAGGTACCGGTATATCATTCATCCGCATATACACCGTTAGCTGCCCCCGGTGATGCACCCAGTGATTAAGGGTAGAGGAAATGCTGCCCATAACCGGGCTGGCAAACAATAGCTGCCCGTTTGCTTTCAGTGTAAAATCGCCCTGCAGCTGCTCCTCCGTAGCATTGCTCAACGCCTGCTCCGCTTTTTTCAGATTTTCATCCAGGTGCGCAACCAGGTCCTGCGTTGTTTTAACTTCCTGGTGCTTGAAAGTGGCAAAGTCTATTTCCCCCTGTTCTATCATCACCGCGATCCACAATGGTATTTCCGCCACCAGTAAAGCCAGGTACCCCAGGGCCATAGACTTGGGATGTGGCTTGTAGTCAAACAGGTTTACGGGGATCCTCTCCAGGCATTTACGGGTAGCGCCTGATTCGGCCTTTAATTCTTCCAGGTAAGCAGTGATAGCTAAAGTACTTTTCATATAGGTTTTGATGGTTTAGTATTTGTTTAATTTAATATCTTCATAGTTAACAACCAAAAAAACAATACAAACATGCACGTTATGAACTACCCGCTGTTTTTTACCACCACAGCCCTCATCACAGGTATACTCTCTGCCTGCAACCAAACCGGAACGGATAATAAGGCTGCTGAAAAGGACACTGCCACTGTTGCCGTTACTGAAAAAACATACCTTTCGCAGCCCCTGGTCACGAATATTTATACAGCCGATCCTTCGGCCCACGTCTTTAACGGCAGGATCTATGTTTATCCTTCGCACGATACCGCTACCGGTATCCCGGAAGATGATCTGGGCAGCCATTTCGATATGCAGGATTATCACATTCTTTCCATGGATAGTGTAGGCGCTAAGGTTACCGATCATGGCGTAGCGCTCAGGATAGCAGATATTCCCTGGGCAAGCCGCCAGCTATGGGCGCCGGATGCCGCATTTGCCAATAACAAATATTACCTCTACTTCCCGGCAAAAGATAGCAAAGGTGTATTTCACATTGGTGTAGCTACCAGCACTAAGCCCGAAGGCCCTTTCACAGCAGCTAAAACACCCATCAAAGGCAGCTACAGCATTGATCCCTGCGTTTTCCGGGATGATGATGGTAAATATTACATGTACTTTGGCGGCATCTGGGGCGGGCAGCTGCAGCGCTGGAATAATAACCAGTATGATTCTACGAAAACAAACCGTACGCCGGAGGAGCAGGCCATACTGCCCCGCGTGGCCCGCTTAACGCAGGATATGATGAGCTTTGCGGAACCGGTAAAAGAAGTAAAGCTGCTCAACGAAAGGGGCGAGCTGTATAAAGAAAAAGATAACAGCCAGCGCTTTTTTGAAGCAGCCTGGATGCACAAGTACAACGGTAAATATTACTTCTCTTATTCCACCGGTGATACGCATAATCTCTGCTATGCTATTGGCGATAATCCTTACGGGCCCTTCACCTATAAAGGCGTTATTTTAAAACCCGTTGAAGGCTGGACCTCTCACCACTCCATCATTGAAAACAACGGGAAATGGTACCTTTTTTATCATGATGTGCAGCTTTCCGGTAAAACCTACCTCCGTAATGTAAAAGTTACTGAGCTGCATTATAACCCGGATGGCAGCATACAAACCATCGATCCTGCCGGTAAACAATAAGCGCTTAGTTATTTTGAAAATTTTTCGCCATTTTTACCGGTCATGTTTTTAACCAAACGATCCCACTGTTTTTCCCTTTACTGCCTGTTAATAATGCTGCTGTCCGCTGCTGCGGCCACTGCGCAGCAATTCAGTGTTGCACAGGTGCCCGATCCTATGCGGCAGGGCCACCATGTCAGCAACCCGGATCAGCTGATCTCGCCTGCGGCAGAGGATGCGCTGAACCAGCTGCTGGATAGTCTTGACCATTCAGGCCGCGCGCAGATAGCAGTAGTGCTGCTTAAAACCATTGGTAATAATGTGCCGAAGGATGTGGCGCATGAGATCTTCAGCACCTGGAAGCCCGGCGCCGTTGAAAAGAACAATGGCCTGGTGATCTTACTGGTTGATGATCAGCACCGTATTGAATTTGAAACAGGCTACGGGCTGGAAGGCGATCTTCCCGATGTAGTCTGTTTCCGCATTCAGCAGCAGGTAATGCTGCCTCATTTCAAACAGCAGGATTACGATGCAGGTATGCTGGAAGGTATGCAGGCCGTAGTAAGCGTATTACAGCAGCAGGATGGAAATGGTGCGCCCGCCGACCCTACTGCATTATTTGCGCAGCCGGAACAAGATACCCGCCGGTTACCCGGCAAATTCAGCGTGTTCCTGGTTATTGGCTGCTTCCTACTTGGCAATGGCGCCTTTTTGGGAATGTTTCACCGGAGGAGATCGCCGGCAGTAATAGCCGGCATTACTAAAGTACCGGACCTGTACCGCCCCGGCTGGCTGTCCTGGATCTGGCTGTTCGTAGTGCCGTTGGTGTTAATATTTTACCTGGTGAACTATACCTCCTGGTCTTTTAGCTTTCCCACAGTAGCGCTGATCCTTTATTGCGACTGGGTATTATTCTTTTGCGCTTATGCTGTTATCATACACCTGGCAGCAGCCCGCAGGCTTAAGAACAGCGACCGGCATCAAAGCTATCTTACCTGGAAAACAGCTGAAAGAAGCCTGCTGTTAAGCGTGCTTTTTCCGGTGCCAATGTTCTTTTACTCCCGCAGGCTGCAGCGGCGCTTATACCAGCTGCGCTCCGCCCCTTATCAATGCACAAAATGCAATAAGGATATGAAGCGGCTGAGTGAAAAAGCAGATGACCAGTTCCTGGAAAAATACCAGGTGATAGAAGAAAAGCTTCACTCCGTTGATTATGATGTATGGCAGTGTAAAGACTGCCATACACAACAGGTGTTCGCATACGATATCGAAGCCGCCAAAGCCATGGTCTGTCCGCAATGCCATCATAAAACCCTGATGGCAGGAAAAAAGGAAGTGCAGCAGGCTGCCACCATCAACAACGCAGGTTGGGGCTGGCAGCTTTTTGCATGCGATGCTTGTGGTTATAAGAACAAGGAAAAGTACAATATCGCGGCCATCAGCACTTCCAGCAGCTCCTCCTCATCTTCCGGTTTTTCATTCGGCTCTTCGTCCTCCGATTCTTCCTCGTCTTCTGGCAGCTGGGGTGGCGGTTCTTCCGGTGGCGGCGGCGCTGGCAGCAGCTGGTAAGGAACAATGCTTTAAGGAATGATCTGCCACAGCTCCGCATCATACTGGTTCTCATACCACTGTTCCAGCTTGGTGCCCGGCGTTTGATTGCTGTAGGGAACATTCAACGCCATCAGGCTTCTGCGGTTTATGAGCTTAAAGTAGCCATTGCCCATATCCTGCACCCGCCAATGCTGCGCTATGTTGTTGTTATCCGTCCACTGGATCAGGATATTCCCCGCGTTTAATGATCCACCTGCATCATCAAGACATAAATTAGAAGCAACAGATTTAATCTTATAATACCCGTTACCCAGGCTAATAAAGTTCCATTGCTGCGCAGTATTGCCATAGTCTGTCCATTGCTGTATCTGTACACCCGCAGTGGTGGTGCCGCTGGGCACATCTACACATTGGCTGGTAACCTTCGATTTAATTTTATACACCCCATTGGCAATAGGCATGGCGTAGCTGCTGCCGATGGATGGTGAAGGAATGGGGATGCCTTTTTCAATTGGGTATCCGAAATAAGGAATGTCGCCATCCCAGGAAAATTGCTGCGTCATCACTCTCCTGTCCCATCCTGAACCATCGCTGTTGGCGGAATGGTATACGATCCAGGATTGAATACCATCCGGCGATTTTACAAAGGATGCATGCCCCGGACCATACACATTGCCAAACCTGGAAAATGCAGCTGTATTGGGTTTGTTCCAGGATGCTTTTGACATCAGGTCGCCACTGGTGCAGGTAATACGGCCCAGGCAATAATCATTTGTCCAGCTGCCGCTTGCAGAATAAATAATGTTTACCGTATTGCCGCTTATAAGTGGTGTAGGGCCTTCATTCACCGTGGGTGAGCCTACTTTTTCCCAGGCATAATCGGGTCTTGAAATTTCCACTCTTTCGCCGGAAATAGTGTATGGGTTGCTCATGCGGGCAATGTACAGCAGCTGCGAAACATTGTTGGTGCCTTCCCAGCCCGACCATACAAAATATTGCTGGCCGTTGAAATCAAAAGGCGATCCGTCTATAGCCCAGCGGTCGGTGGTGGCGCTTAATTTGGCTTTAAAATTATAAGCGCCGTCCAGGGGGTCATTGGCATTTGTGCCGCCTTCCAATACATACATCCGGTGATTGGCATTATCACCATCATCCGCAGCAAAATACACATACCACCTTCCGCTACGGTAATGCAGCTCCGGCGCCCACAGGTTACCGGAATACATGGTGCCGCCGGGTGGCGTGAAAATGTATGTTTTTGCAGGCAGCAGAATATCCTGCAGCGTAGCAGATCTGGTGATCCATAAACGCCCGCCATCAGATCCGCAATAGTAATAGTAGCCGCCTACCCTGATCACCCAGGGATCGTAATAGCTGCCATTATCTATGGAAGGCAATGCATTGGTAAAAATGGGCGAAGCGCTAAAGGCCACAGCGCCGCTTTCCATAGCCGGGGAGCCGGATAATTTTTCCAATGTCGGGTTAGATGGTTTTTCACAACGCTGGAATAATACGATGACGGGTAAAGCGCATAGGACTAACAACTGAGTAGTTTTCATAGCGTGGGTTTTGTTGGGTTATAAAGATTGGGTTTTCAGTACTGGTAATTTACATAACAACGCCCAAACGTTTGCTCCTATTTTCCTGCCGTTATTTTCAGGCACCCCTGCACAACATATTAAAAATTCACTAAACGTGTTACGGTCTGGTTTGCCGCGGAAAATGAGATAACCGCAACCATCCGCAGCTTTTTGCTGCAAATAGCCACGGTAGAGAATATTCAGGCGGTTGAAGATTGTGAGCCGCTAAGCACCTTTAATCTCTATCCTATGCCTTAATCTGCGATAAGCTACCAAATGTTGTTCTCCGCCGCCCACATCTACCATCGCTTCTTCATGGCTTCACTTTTTTCAATAAGGGCCTTGCATTCTTCAGGGCTAAAAAAATCTGTAATGGTGAAAATATCCCGGGTGTAAACATGCTTTTCCATAAGAAAATTTAATGCAGCTTTTATGAAGAGTATAAAAGCCGGGGTTTGTTTGTGTTATTATGACGCAAAGAAAACCATTTTCAGTGATATAACTAAGCACAACGTTCCCGGCATCCTTCTCAAAGCCATCTCCCTGTTTTTTCCCGCCATTTTTAAACAAAACCCTCCCCGCTGCTGTTATTGTTAAACCTAATCGGCAACAGAGTACTATGCGTTCATTCCACCCCAACTTTAATCTACCTTCCAACAAATTAGGTTTAATTATTTTCTATAATATATTTCTTTTACTACTAACAACCACCGTCCGCGCCCAGGCGCCTACCATAACATCCTTCTCACCTAATCCCGTTTGCCAGGGCCAGCAAGTCACTATTACCGGAACAAATTTCACCGGTGCCACCCAGGTACAATTCGGTAATACCAATGCAGTTAATTTTACCGTAAACAGTGCTACCAGCATAACCGCTACTGTCTCAGACCAGGCTGCCGGCGGGCAAATAACCGCGACCATAACCACACCTAACGGCACAATTACCAGCACTGCCACCTTAAACGTACTACCTGCTCCCAAACCGGTTTTGATAGACCAAAGCACCGTAGACGGCCCCTTTACAAATTGCGATGGCAATGCCACCTACAAGCTTACCGTAAGTAATAATTCTGTTGTCACAGCCCCGGGCAATACTTATGAAATTAACTGGGGCGATAACACGCCCGTTTTCACACAAACAGACTGGCCTGCAGCCGCACAGGTTTCCCATACCTACACCACACAAGGCTATTTCCCCTTAACGCTTACCATCACACCGGCAAATGGCTGCGCAAAAAGTGCTGTTTACCAGTTCTATAATGGCAAAAATCCCTTAGCCAGCTTTACCACCACCTCCTCTACTACCGGCTTATGCGCACCGGCCGATGTGGAATTTCAGATCGGTAACTGGTTTAATAATACACCCGGCACTACCTACGATATTGATTTTGGCGACGGCACAGCGCATGCTATTTTAACGCATCCGTTGGAGCCCACAAACATTACGCATTTATTAACGCATCGGTACAACACATCCTCCTGCCCCTCTCCTGATTTTACAGCAACGCTCAAAGCCATCAACGGGTGCTTTACCACTACCTATACGCTCAACCAGATCATTATAAGGCTAAAGCCTGTTGCAGACTTTGATGCACCGCCATCACCCGTATGTATTAATACGCCTGTTTGTTTTACCAATAAAACAGTGGGTGGCTATAACGGTAACGGCTGTAGCAGAATAAGCACTTTTCTATGGGATTTTGGAGATAATACCACCTCCACTTTAGAAGATCCGCCCTGCCATACCTACGCCTCTCCCGGCACTTATACTGTAAAGCTAACGGCAGCCAATACCGGCTGTGGCGCCAGCACTAAAACAAAAACCGTAACCGTAAGCCCCATTTCCCCGCCGCCTACCGTGGCCGCTCCCTCTCCGGCTTACTGCCAGGGCCAGTCCGCAGCGCAGCTTACAGCCACAGGTACCGGTTTATTATGGTATACCAGCGCCACAGGCGGCACAGGATCCGCTACTGCACCTACGCCATCCACCAATGTTCCGGGCACGCAAACCTGGTACGTAAGCCAAACACTTCCCGCCCATTGTGAAAGCACCCGTGTGCCTGTTACTGTGGTTGTAAATGCTATACCCGGCGCACCAGGTGTAACTACGCCTGTACAGCTTTGTTTGAATCAAGCCGCTACCCCGCTTACAGCCACAGGTACCGGTTTATTATGGTACACCGCCGCTACCGGTGGCACAGGCTCACCCACTGCCCCTACGCCTTCAACAGCTGCAGTGGGCAGCACCACTTACTTTGTAAGCCAAAACATCAATAGCTGTGAAGGTCCGCGTGCAGCCATTACCGTTACTGTTAACGCGTTAGCCACAGCGCCGGGTGTTACTACTCCCGTTACTTATTGCCAGAACCAGACTGCTGTTCCATTAACTGCAAATGGAACCGGCTTGTTATGGTACACCAGTGCTGCCGGCGGTGTAGGTTCAGCTACTGCGCCTACGCCGTCAACAACCACTCCCGGCAGCACCACCTGGTATGTAAGCCAGGTCACCGGCTGCGGTGAAGGGCCCAGGGCTTCCATCACGGTAGTAGTGAATGTAAGCCCCACAGCAGCTATTGCCTATACCCCATCCATATTCTGTAACATCAATACGCCGCCGGTTGCAGTAACCCATACCGGTGCATCCGGGGGCACGTATTCAGTAAGTCCTGCGGGGTTAACCATAGATCCGAACACAGGCGCCATCAGCCCCACCGGTGCTACCGCCGGCGTATATACGATCAGGTATACCATTCCCGGTACAGGAGGCTGCACGGATTATATTACCACAGCAACGGTTACAGTGAATGGTGCACCGGCAGCTACTATCAGCTATCCGCCCATTTGTACGGCAGATGCAGCCACCGGTGTAGCCCTTACCGGCAGCGCCGGCGGTACATTCACCGCCACCGCAGGCTTAACCATTAATGCAGCAACAGGTGTTATTACACCCGGTACCAGTACGCCCGGCAATTATACCGTAACCTATACCATTGCAGCAGCAGCGCCATGCCCGGGGTTTGTAACAACGGCCCCTGTTACGGTTACCCGCGCGCCGTCAGCCACCATTTCCTATACGCCGGCCATCCTGTGTAATGTGGCTAATACGCCCGCCACGCCCAACTTACCCGTAGCAGTAATACTTACCGGAACTCAGGGCGGTACTTATTCCATTACACCGGCAATAGGTTTACCCATCATTTCAACATCAGGTGTTATTAATCCCGCAGGGGCTATCGCAGGCGTATATACGATAAGATATACCGTAGCAGGTACCGGCGGCTGTGCAGATTACAGCACCACAACAACCGTTACCGTAAACAATACACCAACGGCTGCTATCAGCTATGCAGGCTCCCCGTATTGCGGCAGCAATGCTGTTCCGCAACCGGTTTCATTAGCGGGTACTGCAGGCGGTGTTTTTAGCGCTACTGCAGGCCTGTCTATTAATGCAGCTACCGGCGCTATTAACCCATCCCTTAGCACAGCAGGCACTTATACCGTAACGTATACGATTGCTGCCTCCCCGCCCTGCCCGGGTTATGTTACCACCACCACGGTACAGATAGAGGAAAGCCCCGTAATAACATTCCCAACACCCGCACAATCTATTTGCTCCGGTGAAACAGCTGTGTTTACACCTGCTTCCTCCGTTGCCGGCACTACCTATACATGGGCTGTTTTGGGCCCATTGCCTGCAAATGTGGCTGGTATCAGCGCAGGCGCTGCATCCGGCCCCAATGCTGCTATTGCTTTATCTTTTACAAATACCGGTGCGGCCAGCCAGGTACTCACCGTGCGGGTAATACCCACCAACCCCGCGCAAAAGCCCTGTGCCGGCGCCCCTTACGATCTGCTGCTAACCGTACATCCGGCTACGCCTGCACCCGTTACTGATACCGCGCATTTTTGCATGGCAGCACCACCGGCCGCTTTGCATGTAAATGCCATACCCGGCACCACGCTTAAATGGTATGATCAAAACGGAGGGCTGTTAAATGCGGCGCCGGTTATCAGCACCGCTGCCCCCACACAGTTCACTTATTATGTAAGCCAAACAAACAGCTATGGCTGCGAAAGCCCCAGGTCAAAGATCATAGCCATCGTACATCCCACGGTTAAAATTGTAAGCTCATCCTTTACCAACCCCACCACCTGCGGCGTACCGTCAGGCTCGGTAGTATTAACGGTGAAGGATCTGAACAACGGCGCAGTACCCAATATTCCCGTAGTAGTGCATTACAACAAATTCCAGCTGGCGCAAACATTCACCGGCAGCACAGATGCCGCCGGCAACATTACCATACCGCTAACAGCCGGCACTTATACTAACATGTATGTGGAAACAACCGGCAGCTGCAACTCGCAAAAAATACCGGATGTATTTACTCTAAGGGATCCTTCCCCGCCCGCAGCGCCCGTGGCAGGTTATAACCCGCCCTTATGTACGGAAATGCCTTTAACATTTACTGCGCTTACCGCTACCAGTGAGCAGGCAGGCCCTATTGATTATGTTTGGGCAGGGCCGGCCTTTGGCCCTTATGCCGATACGGTGCGCAATACCGTGATCACCTTCCCATCCGCTACGCAGGCAGATGCCGGAACCTATGTAGTGTATGCCATGCAAAACAATTGTATCTCCCTGCCGGCAAGCTTTGAGGTGCTTATTAAGCAATCACCTTCCAAACCGGTCATTACTACCAGAACACCCCTGTGTGTAGGCGATGACCTGGTGCTGCAGGCTTCCAGCTCCATTCCGAGTAATGCCGCTATCAATTATGTATGGAAAGGCCCGGGACGCGGGTTCCCGGTTAACGGTCCCAATGCCGGCATTAACAGTGTAAAGGTGGAGGACGCGGGCATCTATACCATAACAGTTACATCGCCGGAAACAGGCTGCAGCGCAAGCACCGATACGCTGATACAAATAGGCGCTTATCCCATTGTAAAATTTGCGCAGGATACGCTTACGCTGCCTACCGGCTACCGCCTGCCACTGGATCCGGTAATTACCAACGCTACCGATCCGGGCATCCTGCCCATAAAAACTTACACCTGGAAGCCCCTGCAGGACCTGGATTGCAATGACGCCGCCTGCTCCGCCCCCATAGCCAATATAAAGAATGATGTTTGTTATAACGTAACGGTTACTAACGTATACGGCTGTACTGGCAGCGATGAGCTGTGTGTAAAAGTATTTTGCCAAAGCTCACAGGTGTTTATTCCCAATGCATTTGCGCCAAATGGAAATGTGCCGGAAAACAGGAAGCTCATGGTAAGGGCTAGCGGTATTAATGCGGTTAAATCATTCAGGATCTTTAACCGCTGGGGAAAGATGCTCTTTGAACGAAGCAATTTTGCACCCAACAGCCCCGACTTTGGGTGGGATGGCCGGGTGAACGGAAAGCTGGCAGATACCGGTGTATACATCTACACCGTAGAGGTGATCTGCGAAAACGGCGTACCCTATACGTTCAAAGGCAATGTTACATTACTCTAAAACAGCTTATTTATGAAACGCTATTATAAAACAGGTTGTTTATTCCTTATTAGTTGCCGGCTTATTTTAACAGCAGCTGCGCAGGATGTGGGTTTTTCCCAGTTCTATGACCAGCCCTTGCTGCGCAATCCCGCATTAGCCGGCATCTTTGAAGGCGATGTAAGAATTACAGCATCCTATCGTAACCAGTGGCAAAGCGTTACCATCCCCTACCGCACGTTTGCATTAAGCTCGGAAGTTAAGTTCACACCTGGTTTTATGAGCGATGATAACCTTACCATTGGCCTGCAGCTGATGCGCGATGTGGCAGGCACTTCAGAGTTCAGCACCACGCAAATGCTGCCGGCAGTTAACTACAGCTTCCCGCTTAGCCGGGAACATAATTCCTATTTATCCGTAGCTTTCATGGGCGGTTTAATGCAGCAGCGCTTTGATCCCAGTAAGCTGGTTATGAACGATCAGTTTGTGGCCGGCAGTAACGGTACTTTTAGTATCCTGCCTTCCTCCCGCCAGATCTTTAACAATACCAGCGTTAATTATTTCGATTTCTCCACGGGCATCAGCTATAACGGCGTTATAAAAGAGCAAACAGATTATTTTGCCGGCATTGGTTTATTCCATCTTAAAAGGCCACAGGTAGGCTTTTACGACGGCCACACCATTACCCTGAACCGGAAGCTGGCCCTTAATGCCGGGCTTTCAACCCCCACCAGCGAAAAAGACCGTTTCATTATTTATGCAGATTATTTCAAACAATTCGGCGAACGTTTTACGCCCGTAGGCATCAGCTCCATGCAGGCAGGTGTAATGTTAAGTCATGATTTTTTTGGAGATGAGCAGCAGATCATTACCGGCGGTATACTTTATCGTATGAGCGATGCCGTTATACCTGTCATCCAGCTGCAGCTGTTTAACTTCATGGTAGGTATGAGCTACGATGTGAACATCGATAAGCTGGCCACCGCATCAAAATACCGCGGTGGCCTGGAGCTGGTATTATCCTACCGCGGTTTCTTAAACACCCGGCAAAGCGAGCGCCGGCAAACCCTTTGCCCTAACTTCCGCCGGTAAAAAAAGAAGCGCATCACCTTGTAGTAATGCGCTTTTTATTGCAGGATGCTATGTATCATTTTTTCAGGAACTCTACGATCATAGCCGTAACCAGGGCCGGTATTGGGCTGTTGGCGTCCGGTGAGCAGATCTCTCCGATATACTCCCCATGCCCGCCCGGCAGTATGGCCAGCTGCGCATGCGGCAGCAAACGGGATAATGCCAGCGCAGATTCAGGAAGTATAACATCGGCATCCGCATTCAGCACTAACGTTGGCGACTGTATGGCTTTTATAGCTTCATCGCTGATGTCTTTAAAGTTCAGCATCCGGTTGCGGTCACGGTCAAACATGGCCTGTAATCCTTTAGGGTCCGGGTTGGCTTTCAGGTAAGCATCTTTCAGCATTGGAGGCATATTATCCAGCGTGGCATGCTGCATACCGTCAAAAAAGCCGGGCAGCAAACCGGCGCGGTTGTAAGCGGCAGAAGCCAGCACCAGCTTGTTCACCATTTCCGGGTGGCGTATGGCCAGCTGCAGGGCCGATGTGCCGCCGTTGCTAAAGCCCATAACATCCGCTTTAGGTATCTGCAGCTGTTTCAGTAATGCTGCTACATCATCCGCATCCTCTGCAAAACCGAACGGGCGGTTGGCATCCAGTGTATGCCCATGCGCCTGCAGCTCAATCGCAATTACCTGCTGTGTTTTAGCCAGCTCCGGCAGTATCCTGCCAAAGGTTGATTCAATGGTAGATCCACCGCCATGCAATAAAACCAGCGGCTTACCGCTGCCATGGATCTCGTAATACATCTGTAATCCGTTCACTGCTGCGTAACGGCCTGTAGGTTGCTGCTGTGCATTCATTTGTAAAGGTGTTATGATCAGTAAAAATAGCGTTATTATTCTTCGCATGTTATAGCGTTTTCGATAGCACAAACTTACACCGCGGTGCTTAATAATGCAGGCCGCAGGTACGTCAATTTACCGGGTGAATTGCGTCAGCGCATGCGTTAAACACTGTTAAGGTTCATCTTCCCTTAACAGTAAATAACACTCCCAAAGCCGGTCTGGCACAGTTTTGTCATTTACTATAGCGAAACCAAAAAGTAGAAACCGCCTGCAGACGTTCCACTTTGAGCTATTCATCACATTCAAAACTTATAAGCATGAAACCATTAAAATATTTCATCATCGCCGTAGTACTTATTGCAGGATTCAGCAGCTGCATGGTTGAAAGCAGGGGACCGGGTTATTATCATCCCCGTCCGCATTATCACCATCATCATCACGGGCACGGATATTACCGGTAAACACGCTTAATAAAAAAGCCGGAATGCAGGCAGCATTCCGGCTTTTTACATACATCCGTTCACGTAATACCATATATCCGGCACATTCCTTGCTGATTCCATCCCTCACTTTCATCACCAGGCAAGGGCGGCGCCCGCGCCTAAATACCCACAGTGCATTACTTACCGCTAATTGCAATTGGTAATCACCATTTTTTACCTTTCTTTGCACTTAGTTTTGAGTAAACCCCGGCCTGGCCAGGGAAAAGCAGGGAATTTAAGAACAGGAATACGGATTGATTGTACATGTCCATTATCACGCTCACATCAGACATCGGTTATCAGGATTACCTCGTAGGTGCCATCAAAGGGCAGCTGTGGCAGGACTGTCCGGGTTGTCACGTGGCGGATATCACCCATCACATCTCCCCTTTTAACTTACCGCAGGCCACCTATATCTGCAAAAGCGCCTTTGCCTGGTACCCGCCTGGCGCCTTTCATATCGTGCTTATTAACCTGTTTGACCGTAAGGCAGATCATGTGCTGCTGGCCGAATGGAACGGGCAATACATTGGATGTGCGGATAACGGCCTGATCTCCATGATCACCGGCGGCCAGGCCATAAAAGTGCTGAAGCTGCAGCTGGACAGCGCCAAACCAAAGAACACCTTTACCATTATACAGCGTTTTACCCAGGCATTAAAAGGTATTCAGAACGGGCAGCCCTGGGAGCAGCTGGGCACACCCGCTACGGATATTGCCATTAAGAACAACCTGCAGCCCCTTACCGGCGACGATTATATTGAAGGGCAGATCATCCATATCGACAACTTCGAGAATGTAGTCGTGAATATTACCCGCCAGCAGTTTGATGAACATCGCGGGCAGCGCAAGTTCAAGATCTTCTTCCGCCGGGATGAGGTGATCACCCAGCTTTCCGAAACCTATGCCGATGTAGCGGAAGGCCAGAAGCTGGCCCTGTTCAATGCCGCCGGTTACCTGGAAATTGCCATCAACAAAGGCAATGCCGCCGGCCTGTTTGGCCTGCAAAGCTTTGGCCGTGACCAGCTTACGCAATCCGGCGGTTACCAGCACCTCTCTTTTTACCAAACGGTTCGTATTATTTTTGAATGATCCGGTACTTACTGTAATTGATCTTTATCAATACTAACACAAAACAACACCCCTAAAACAACCGTTTTTATTGCTAACCACTGATTACTAACCATTTCCCGGCATTTAAAATCCCGTAATGGCGCCGCAACCCGTATGCAACCCGTGCGCAATTCGGGTGCAACTCGGGTCCCTCCCTCCTAAAACACCCCTTTTTCCCTACTAACATCCCTGTGCAACTCTACCCCCCTACATAAAACCCCACATCACCCTACCCCCTCTTTCCTTCAAACACTCATCACCCTCCTCCCTAACCGCTAATTGCCAACAGCTAATTCCTAACTGCTAACCTCCAACTGCTAATCGCTAACAGCTAACCTCCCCCCTCCGTCCGTCGGCTATTTTTCATACATAAAAAGATATTATATAAAAAGTTAAATCTGTTTCGCTAAATACCATAATTTGCTACTTTTTCTATTTTTGTCGGAATTTAAACCCAACGTAATGAATTTTAAACGGACGAATAACATTGTAGGCTGGGTAATTTGTATAATAGCCTGCACTGTGTACATCATGACAATGGAAGCTACCGGCAGTTTATGGGACTGCGGTGAGTTCATTTCCAGCGCTTACAAAGTGCAGGTGCCTCACCCTCCCGGAGCCCCGTTGTTCGTGTTGCTGGGAAGATTGTTCACTATGTTCCTGAAACCCTCTGAAGCCGCCCTGGGCGTAAACCTCATGTCGGCCCTTTCCAGCGGGTTCACTATCCTTTTCCTTTTCTGGACCATCACCCACTTTGCCCGCCGTTTAATGGTAGCTCCCGGTGAAGTGATCAGCAGTGAAAAAATGATCGCTATCATGGGCGCCGGCATCGTTGGCGCTTTAGCTTATACCTTTTCCGATTCTTTCTGGTTCTCCGCCGTTGAAGGCGAAGTATATGCCATGTCATCCCTGTTCACCGCCCTGGTATTCTGGGCCATCCTGAAATGGGAGCATGAGGCAGATGAACTCTATGCCGATCGCTGGATCGTGTTCATAGCCTTTATGATGGGCCTTTCCATTGGCGTACACTTACTGAACCTGTTAACCATTCCGGCCATCGTAATGGTATACTACTTTAAACGTTACAAAGTAACTGCCTGGGGCACTTTCTGGGCTTTCATAGTAGGTTGCGCCGTAACCGGCCTGGTACAGAAGTTCATTATCCAGGATACCATCAAGGCATCGGGCTACATGGATGTATTCTTTGTGAACAGCCTGGGCATGCCCTTCTTCAGCGGTTTTGCCTTTTATTTCATAGCGCTGGTAATTGTGCTGCTGTTAGGTTATCGCAATGCAAAGCTCGGCCTCTATGCCCCGCTGATCCTGGTAGCCTCCGTGATCATCATCCCCGCATTTAATACTACCGATGGTGGTGCCGTTATCGTGGTAAAGCTGCTGGTAGCCGCTGCTGTGCTGCTGATCCCTTACTTCCTGAAGCTGGCAGGCATAAAAACAAATTCCCCCGCCACCCTGCATTTCAATAAGCTTACAATTTCGTGTATCCTGTTCCTGTTACTGGGTTACTCCACTTACATTACTACAATGGTGCGCTCAACCGCCAACCCATCTGTAGATATGTATAACGTGGATAATCCCATTTCCCTGGTAGGTTACCTGGGCCGCGAGCAGTATGGCGATTTCCCGCTGGTATATGGCCAGGTGTTCACCGCCCGCCCCACCGAGTACAAAGAAACCGGTAATGTATATGCCCGTGGAAAAGATAAATATGAAATAGCCGGCAAAAAGGTAGAACCTGTATATGCCGCCGACGATAAAATGCTGTTCCCCCGCGTATGGGACGGCAGCAACGACCAGGGCCACGCGGATTACTACCGCACCTACCTGGGCCTGCAGCAGGGCGAAAAACCCTCCTTTGCAGATAACATCAAGTTCTTCCTGGGATACCAGGTGAATTTCATGTACTTCCGCTACTTCATGTGGAACTTTGTTGGAAAGCAGAACGATACCCAGGGCTATGGCAACGTACGCGATGGTAACTGGATCTCCGGCATTCCCTTCCTGGATAATTTCCTGTATGGCGATCAGTCCAACATGCCCGACAGCTTAAAGGATAACAAGGCCCACAACCGCCTGTTCTTCCTGCCGCTGATCCTGGGTATTATCGGCTTATTATATCATTATAAGAAACACCGCAGGGATAGCCTCATTGTAGGCCTGCTGTTTTTCTTTACCGGTTTTGCAATTGTGATTTACCTGAACCAGGCCGGCAACCAGCCCCGCGAACGTGATTATGCTTACGTGGGCTCCTTCTATGCCTTTGCCATCTGGATAGGGCTGGGCGTATTATCTGTATATGAGTTCTTTAAGGAAAAGCTCAAGCAGCCTAAGATCTCCGCACCGCTGGCATCGGCCCTGTGTATACTGGCCGTACCGGTATTAATGGGCAGCCAGGAATGGAATGACCACGACCGCTCTACTAAAACCGTAGCCCGCGACGTAGCCAAAGATTACCTGGAATCCTGCGCACCCAACGCCATCCTGTTCACCGTAGGTGATAACGATACTTATCCTTTATGGTATGCCCAGGAAGTGGAGAACATACGCCCGGATGTACGCGTGATCAACCTGAGCCTGTTGGGCGTAGACTGGTATATAGATCAGCAGCGCCAGAAAGTGAACCAGAGCGATCCCGTGCCCATGACCTGGAGCGCCGACAAATACCGCGGCGAGAACCGCAACTACATCCGCTTCTACGATGCAGGCGTGTTCCCGCAGGATAAATTCTACAACCTGAAAGAAGTAATGGCCTTCATGGCATCCGACGATCCCCGCGCTAAGCTCAGCACCACAGATGGCAGCCAGGAAAACTTCCTGCCCACCCAAAAGCTGTTCATACCGGTGAATGTAGCCGCTGTGATCAAATCCGGTGTAGTGGATATTAAGGATAGCGCCAAAGTACAGCCGCAGCTGCCCTTCCAGGTATCTAAAAGCTACCTGCTGAAGAACGACCTGGCAGTATACGATATCATTGCCGCCAACGACTGGAAACGCCCCATCTATTTCACCAGCCCCACTGACCTGGGCCTGAATGATTATTTACAGATGGATGGCTTAACCTACCGCCTGGTGCCCATGCATAAAGAGCCTAACAACGATATGCTGGGAGCGGATTTCAACGTGAACTCACCGGTAATGTACAAGAACCTGATGACGAAGTTCGACTTCGGCGGCGCCAACATCAACACCACTTATTTCGATGAACCTAACCGCAAGCTGCTGCAGTACCTCCGTAACGCCTATACGCGTTTAGGAACCGTGCTGGCGCAGGATGGTGCAAAAGATTCTGCGCTCACCGTGCTGAATAAGGCTGACAAGAACCTGCTGGAAAGTACTTTCCCGTATGCCATGACAGCCCCCAACAACATGCATAACTATAGCTCTCTGCAAACAGCATATGCATATTACCTGGCCGGCGACGCGAAGAAAGCCAATGAAATTGCAGCCAAGATCACCCGCGACTGCCAGCAGCAGCTGCAGTACTACCGCTCACTGCCTTCCGGCAAGCTAAGCAACGATCTGCAGCACGATGGCCAGCTCGCCGAACAGTTCATTTCACTGCTGCAACGCATGAAAAATGATTTCGGTGACAGCACCAAACAGCGCGAGCTACCCGGCAGCATCAATACAGTTCCCGATAGCGGCAAATAGTTAATTACGAATTATTCAATTACGAATTACGAATTTTGGAAGTACCTCATCCAGCATTCGTAATTCGTAATCTTTAAGAAATAAAAAGCGGAAGGTTTGAAGCAGGCATCATCGCCTTAAACTTCAAACCTTCCGCTTTTTATGTAATTATCAACTATTTACCTTACCTGGTTACGACCCGGTCATTCCCTCCGCTCCAATCTCCGCTGCATTCAATTCGTAATTCGTAATTAAATAATTCGTAATTAGCTACAGCCGCGCTACCTGCGCTTTCCAATACTCCGCGCTCGCTTTCACCTCAGGCACACTGTTCTCCCAATGATACTCATACTCCGCAGACATATTCCCTTTAAAATGCTGCTTTTTCAGCTCTTTCAGCACACCGGCAATATTGCTATGTCCCTGACCCCAGATCACATCATGGGCTTTGGGTGATTTTTCGCTCATATCTTTCAGGTGCAGGCTCAGTACATGGCCCTGCAGCTTTTTAATGCACTCAACGGGGTCCAGGCCGGAACGTACCCAGTGGCCAACATCAGCACAGGCGCCAAACAGCGGGCTTCTGCCTTGTATAGCTGCCAGCACGCTGTCGGGGCTCCAGTAATGGGATGGTCTCGGGTGGTCGTGGATGGCTACCTTGATCTTGTATTGATCGCACAGCCTGGAGATCAGGTCCCAGTGCTCATTCTTAGGTTCAGCAGTGATCACCTTTATGCCCATATCTTTGGCAAAGTCAAACATCTGCTGCCATTCTGCTTCATTCTGGGGCGATACCACACCGTATGCCACCAGGGTTTTATGTTTCTTTTTAAATAACGCTTTCAGTTGCTCGCGGCGGGAAGCCGGCATCTTAAAATCCGTGGTACCTTCTATACCATCGCCGATCCGCTGGCCGGAGTAACATTCTACATACTGTATACCGCAGCTGTCCATTTTGTCCAGCGCTTCTGCCAGGGTAAAACGGTTAAAGGTATAGGCCTGTGCGCTCAGCTGCCATCCCATATCATCTGCTTTGGCCTGTGCATGGGCCGCCTGCCAGGCTGCTCCCGTGGTGGTGAGGGCCCCCGCCAGCAGGAACACGTTCATCAGTTTTTTCATGCTTTTTAAATATTTGTTTAGTTAGATAGTTGAAAAATAATGGCTTTTGCCCAACAATGCAAGGGAATTAATGGTTAACGGCATTCATCCCTCTCCGCTCCAATCTCCGCTGCATTCAATGTATGCCACACTTTTGAGGTGTGGCACACGTACCCTCCGCTGCATTTATTAATTATTAATTCTTAATTATTAATTCCCCTGCTCCCCGCGGCACCTCCGTAGGTGAATACCCAAAATGCTTCTTGAAAGCAAACGAAAAGTGCGACAGGTTTTCAAATCCTGCTTCCAGGTAAATATCTGCCGGCTTGCGGTTCTTTTCGCTCAGCTGATAGTGGGCCAGCTCCAGCCGTTTTTGCGTTAGCCAGCGCTGCGGGCTTACAGCAAACGCTTTTTTGAAATCCGTTTTAAAAGTAGTGAGGCTGCGGCCCGTAAAGTAGGCGAACTTCAGCAGCGGCATATTAAACATAAAGTTCTTCTCCATAAAATCAACCAGGTCTATCTTACCCGGCAGGGAAAAATTTGCCAGGCAGCGGTCTATGGTAGCGTCGAGCGTACGCAGAATGGTGATCGCCTCTTCCAGCTTTACGGATACGATCGCCGGCGGAATGCCTTCTTCCAGCTCAAAGTACGGCAGCAGCGAGCCGAAAAAGCTTTCCAGCAAAGGATGGGTCTCATAGCTCCTGATACTATGGCCCTGACAAGGCGTTAGCACCGGCTCATGGCGGGTATAATAGGCTTTCAGGCGTTCCTCCCGGAGGCTGATAGTGATCGATTTATAAGGTTTGCCGTCTTTAGAATATTTGATGAACGTTGCCAGCTGGTTACGGGGACAAAACCAGGTGTCCCCCGGCTTCAAAATATAGGTTTGATCGGCAATAATAACCTTCACCTCACCGGATATGAGGTGGCCAAATGAGTGATCCCCCGAAAGCAGATCGATCTTGAGATACTTATCCTGGATACAGGGCAGCATGATCTCTTCGGAGGCAGTCCAGTATATAGACATGATCTGTAGCTTTTGATAGTACAAAGGAACGCATCAATCCTTATTGAATGATGCGTTCCTTTAAGAAGTTTATTCCACGGCGAATTTAATGCCGGTTAATTGCTCGCTCAGTGCCCAGAGCTTTTGGGCGTTCTCCTTATCAACAGCTTCGGGTGTTACGCCTTTGCTCATTACAAAATTTTCCGGGTCGTAGCCTTTCCATTCCGTATCCAGCGGCGCCACTTCGGTATCTTCACAATAAACGCCGCCAATGTTTGCCAGCTTAGGACTGGTGGCGCACCAAACAGTAGTAGAGGCACCCTCTTCCAGGTTTTTGTAACCATTGTAAGGGTCGTGCCGGAAACTGCCGTCTTCATTAAAGATCCCGAAATTACCTAATGTTTCCTGGGATAGGTCCCGGCCCAGATCCGTTCCCGCTATGGCGCCCGGATGCAGGCTATAGGACCTTATTCCATGGGCCTGCGCACGCTTATCCAGTTCTACCGTAAAAAGGATATTCGCTGCTTTTGCACGGGCATAGGCAGCTGACTGGTCGTAAGGCTGATGCTCAAAATTAGGATCATCCAGGTCAAGGGGCGCCATATGATGTCCCCACGACGAAACGTTCACCACCCGGGCGCCGTTTGCATTCTTCAAGGCCGGCCATAAACGGGCGGTGAGCTGAAAATGCCCCAGGTGATTGGTAGAGAACTGCGATTCATAACCACGGGCATCACGGCGCAAAGGCGACCACATAATACCGGCATTATTGATCAGCAGCTGCAATGGTTTTTGCAGCGCCAGGAATTGATCCGCAAAGGCATCGATCGATGCCGGATCCATCAGGTCCATTTCCAGCACAGTCACATTAGGTATTCCGGCAAGGTTCTTTTTGGCCTTTTCGGGAGTTCTGGCCGGTACATACACTGCTGCACCCGCTGCAGCCAGGGCCTTTACGGTTGCTACACCAATGCCCGCATAACCACCTGTTACAATAGCTGTTTTTCCGCTCAGGTCTATGCCCTGTATAACTTCCGTTGCTGTTGATGCCGCATCGAATCCTGAACCTATAGGCTGCTGTAAAGCGCCGTAATAATTATCTGCTTTAGTTTCCATCAGTTTAATGATTTTATTTAAAGCAAAGTTCAGGCATTTGCCTGCCAGGCTGGTTTGTTCAAAAGGCGAAAGATGCTTTGTTCAAAAGGCGGCCGTCGCCCATATCCGCAATCATATCTCTATCCCATCCTATCTCTCCAGCAACCCATCGCACCCCTTACAGCTAAAAGCTAGCCGCTAACTGCTTCCTTTAATTCCCAATTCTCTCCTCTTTTCCGTAATTTTAGAAAATGAAAACGGAGATGCATTAAAAACGGAAAAAAAGACACTACACGGAGGCAACCAAAGCGCCTTCTCTTTCGAAATCATTAAAAACTCAATTTACACGACCGTCTTCACGCTTAAAAAGAACGGAACCCACAGATCTCACGAAAGCACTTCGATCTATGGATCTCCCTGAAGACCAATCATTACGGTGCATTAATCATAGGATGAAATCAAAATTCAGATGAGAGGATTACAATTTTCCAGGTTTGTGCCTGGTGAAGATGACAAATCGCCCTTTGAGAAGCTCCTGAACCTTTTTACACAGTTGCTTACTTATACCAGCGGCGATGTTACGGAAGCCCTGCAATGGCTTACAGAGCTGGATAAAGAATATAACCTGACCAATGAAGAATACGGTATAGGCGATTTTATACAGGAGCTGAAAGACAAAGGCTATATCCGGGAAAATGAAGAGAGCGGCCAGATAAGCATTACCGCAAAAACCGAACAGGATATCCGCAAAAAAGCCCTGGAAGAGATCTTCGGCAAGCTGAAGAAATCTACCATGGGGGATCATAATATCCGCAAATCCGGACAGGGCGATGAGCTGAATGCGGACACCCGCTCCTACCAGTTCGGCGATCCGCTGGAACAGATAGATGTTACGGACTCCCTCCGCAATGCGCAGATCAACCACGGCATTGAAGCCTTTTCCATTAACCAGGACGACCTGGTGATCAAGGAAACCGACTTCAAAACACAAACCAGCACCGCGCTCATGATCGATATCTCCCACTCCATGATCCTGTACGGCGAGGACCGCATTACTCCCGCCAAAAAAGTGGCCATGGCGCTGAGTGAGCTGATCACCACCCGCTATCCCAAGGATACGCTGGATATTATTGTGTTTGGGAACGATGCCTGGCAAATAGAGATCAAAGACCTGCCTTACCTGCAGGTAGGCCCTTACCATACCAATACAGTAGCCGGCCTGGAGCTGGCCATGGACATTCTGCGCCGCCGCCGCAACCCGAACAAGCAGATCTTTATGATCACAGATGGGAAGCCCACCTGCCTTAAGAACGGGAAGCAGTACTATAAGAACAGCTTTGGCCTGGACCGCAAGATCCTGAACCGTACGCTGAACCTGGCCGCACAATGTAAAAAGCTGAAAATACCCATCACCACCTTCATGGTAGCCTCCGATCCCTGGCTGCAGAAATTTGTGACGGAATTTACAGAAACCAACAACGGTAAGGCCTTTTTCTCCGGCCTCGACAAACTGGGACAGTTCCTGTTCTACGACTTTGAAAGCGGGAAAAAGAAAATGCTGTAACTAGCACACATCAATTTTAACACACCATTAATACCGGGATACACTATTATTGTAGCAGTACCCGACTATTAATTATTAATTCTTCATTATTAATTATTGTATGAATACGAACATAAGAACGCTGGGAGAACTGAAAAAGAGCGGCTATAAACCTAAAACAGTAAAGGAAGAGATCAGGCAAAACCTCATTCGTAAACTGCAACAGAAAGAAAATACCTTCCCCGGCATCATCGGTTATGATGATACGGTGATACCCGATACGGAAAGAGCCCTGCTGTCACGCCACAACATTTTATTCCTAGGGCTGCGCGGCCAGGCCAAAACACGCATGGCCCGCCAGATGATAGAATTGCTGGATGAATACATTCCCGTTATAGCAGGATCAGAAGTGAACGATAATCCTTTTGAACCCCTCTCACGCTACGGCCGCGACCTGGTAGCGGAAAAAGGTGATCAAACACCCATTGAATGGCTTTCCCGGGATGCGCGCTACGGTGAAAAGCTGGCCACACCGGATGTATCCGTAGCAGACCTTATCGGCGATATAGATCCCATTAAAGCAGCTAACCTGAAGCTAAGCTATGCAGATGAGCGCGTGATCCACTTCGGCATCATTCCCCGCTCCAACCGCGGCATTTTTGTGATCAACGAGCTGCCCGATCTGCAGGCCCGCATACAGGTAGCCCTGTTCAACATCCTCCAGGAAGGCGATATACAGATCAGGGGTTTCAAAGTACGCATGCCGCTGGATATCCTGTTCGTGTTCACCGCTAACCCGGAAGATTATACGAACCGCGGCGCCATCGTAACACCGCTGAAAGACCGTATAGAAAGCCAGATCGTAACCCACTATCCAAAAACAGTGGAGAACTCCCTGCTGATCACGGAACAGGAAGCCGATGTGCACGATGAGCAAAAAGGAAAAGTACATTTATCCGACCTGGTAAAACGCCTCATAGAGCAGGTAGCCTTTGAAGCCCGCAACAGCGAGTACGTGGATAAAAAGAGCGGTGTATCCGCCCGCTTAACCATTGCCGCATATGAAAATGCAGTAAGCGCCGGCGAACGCAGGGCCATCATCAATAAAGAAAAGGAAACGCATGTTCGTATAGCCGATCTGCAGGGCATTGTACCCGCCATTACCGGTAAAATAGAGCTGGTGTATGAAGGCGAGCAGGAAGGCCCGCTGCAGGTAGCATTTAACCTGCTGGATAAAGCCATGCGTACCCTGTTCGCCAACTACTTTCCGAACCCCGATTCATTTAAAAAGCGCAGCAAACAGGCCGCCGCAGCCCAGGAAAACCCTTACCGCACCGTTATTCAATGGTTTGATAAGGGAAATACCGTGAACCTGCTGCAGGATGTAAGCGACAAGCAATATGAAACCGCGCTCCAGAAAGTAGATGGACTGAAAGATCTTATCAAGACCAAGTTCCCGCACACCAATGGCAAAGAGCAGCTGCTGCTCATGGAATTTGTGCTGCATGGACTTGCTGCTTACTCCCTCATCAGCAAAAAGATGGTGGAGAACGAAACCCGTTTCAGCGACCTGCTCGGTACCATGATGAACTTCACTATGGGCAACGAAGAACAGGAAGAAGATACCTTCTAACGTGTGCCACACCTTAAAGGTGTGGCTCACATAAATCCAATGTCCTGCACTCACCCTGCAGGACATTTTTTTATCCTCCACCCTCAAAGAGGGTATTCATTTGTTTCATTCAGGTTCTTATTTTTTGCATTTTTACTTTTTACTTTCTCCCTTTTTGCTTTTTGCTGCTGCATTTGCTATCTTGTCTTGCTAACCTTTCCACGAACTAATACAACACACAGTTATGAACAATTCCCGAAGAGATTTCATCCGCTCCGCCTCCACCATGGTGGCAGCGGCAGCCATGCCTTCCGCATTAAATGCATTTCCAAAATTAGTGGCTCCCAGCGACCGCCTGAATGTAGCCGCCATCGGCATCAACGGCATGGGCTGGGCCGACCTTACTGCCATGCTCAAAAATCCGGCAGCACAGTGCGTAGCCCTCTGCGATGTAGATAAGAATGTGCTGGAAAAACGTGCCGCTGAGCTGGCGCAGAAGGGCATTAAGGTAAAAACGTATAGCGATTACCGTAAGCTGCTGGAAAGTAAGGATATTGATGCCGTTATCATTGGCACACCAGACCATTGGCACGCCCTGCAAATGACTGAAGCCTGCGCCGCCGGCAAAGATGTGTATGTAGAAAAGCCCATCGGCAACTCCATAGCAGAATGTAATGCCATGGTAGCCGCGCAGGAGCGCCACCAGCGCGCAGTGCAGGTAGGCCAGTGGCAACGCAGCCAGCAGCATTTTAAAGACGCCATTGACTTTGTATACTCCGGCAAGCTGGGCCAGGTACGCCTGGTAAAAGCCTGGGCATATATGGGCTGGATGAAGTCCATCCCGAAAAAGCCCGATGGCACCCCGCCCGCTGGCGTAGACTATGATATGTGGCTGGGCCCCGCACTGAAACGGCCTTTTAATCCTAACCGCTTTCACTTCAACTTCCGCTGGTACTGGGATTACGCCGGTGGACTTATGACCGACTGGGGCGTGCACCTGCTGGACTATGCATTCCTGGGCATGAAAGCACAGCGTCCGAAATCCATTATGGCCGCAGGCGGTAAGTTCGCTTACCCCGATGATGCAGCCGAAACACCGGATACCCTCACTACCGTATATGAATTTGATGGGTTCAACATTCAGTGGGAACACGCCATTGGTATTGATGGTGGCCCTTATGGCCGCGATCATGGTATAGCCTTTATTGGCAATAACGGTACCCTGGTGCTGGACCGCGGCGGCTGGGAAGTGATCCCCGAAAAGGATAAGATGGAAGCCGTGCCCCGCAAGCTTAAGGTAGATGATGGTTTGGACCTGCACACCAAAAACTTTGTAGAGGTAGTGAAGTCGCGCAAGTTCAGCGATTTACATACTCCTATACAAGCTGGTGCCAACGTTGCCATTAATGCCCAGATGGGTAACATTGCCTTTAAAACCGGCAAAAAGATCTATTGGGATGCCGCCAATAACCGCTTCAAAGATGAGGAAGCCAACAAGTTCCTGGCAGCCCAGTATCACAACGGTTATAAGATTCCGAAATAAATGTGCAGATGTGCAAATATGCAGATGTGCAGATGATATGCCCCGCATTGAAATCTCGCTTCATCTGCATATTTGCCTATTATCTGCATCCTTGCTAATTCACCCACATTTGCATATCTGCACATGTGCATATTTGCACATCAAAAAATCGTCTCATGTTCTCTCGCACAATTCTTGCCCTTTCATTTTTATTTGCTCTCAGCGCACATGCACAAAACAATACGCAAATGAAGCCAGAAGAAACCGAAGTATGGGAACCCGTGCCCAAAGTAGTTACACCCGGCACATCCACCAACACCGCGCCCGGCGATGCTATCATCCTGTTCGATGGTAAAAGCCTGGATCAATGGACGAACGATAAAGGCGGCCCCGCCGGCTGGGAATTAAAGAACGGTATAGTAACCGTGGTAAAAGGCGCCGGCACCATTCAAACCAAAGAAAAGTTCGAGGATTTTCAGCTGCACATAGAATGGCGCACGCCCGCCGAAGTGGTAGGCGAAAGCCAGGGCCGCGGCAACAGCGGCATTTTTATGCAGGGCTTATATGAGCTGCAGGTATTGGATAACTATAACAACCGCACCTACTCCAACGGGCAGGCCGGCAGCTTTTATAAGCAAAAAATTCCTTTGGTGAATGTGTGTAAGAAACCCGGTGAATGGCAAACCTATGACGTAATATGGACCGCACCGCGCTTTAATGCCGATGGCTCATTGAAATCGCCGGCACGCGCTACCGTATTGCAGAATGGAGTGTTGGTACAGAATAATGTGGAACTGGAGGGAGGAACATTATATATCGGGAAGCCGGCTTATAAACAACATGGTCCCGGCCCCATCATCCTGCAGGATCATGGTAACCCGGTAAGCTACCGGAATATCTGGATCAGAACCTTATAACGCTGCGGTATCCCCTTCCAGCGGCATAGACAGGTACACGGCGTTGCTGATAGGGTTATCGTAATAAGCGGCAATAGGCTGAAATCCCAGGGACGTATACAGGTCAATAGCAGGCCGCATATGAGCCAGTGTGTCCAGCAGCATGCGATGGTAACCCAGCGCTTTACCTGCTTCCACTGCTTTTGCGGCCAGCTGTTTACCGATACCGCGCCCTTTATAGGCATCGCGTACGAATAAACGCTTCATTTCACAGGTGGTGTTATCAAAACGGCGTACCGCTACACAACCCGCTGCAAGGCCGTCAACCTTGGCCATAAACAAAGCTCCGATAGGTGCGGCATAATTATCAGGAAGCGCCAGCAATTCCTCCTCAAAACGCTGAAAGCTCAGGTCCACGCTTAACCACGATGCATACTCGCGGAAAAGGGATTTCACCTGCTCCAGTTCTTCAGCGCTGCTTTTCTCAGTTATTTGAATAATTTCCAGCATACTGATTTTTAAGTTTGTAATATTCCGTAAACGCAAAAAGCCTCCTGAGTTTCAGAAGGCTTTTTATCCGGAGTGAGGTACCGAGCAGATTCGAACTGCTGTAAAAGGTTTTGCAGACCTCTGCCTAGCCACTCGGCCACGGTACCATTTTCCTTTTATCTTAGTCCTCTCCGCCTCAGGCGAACACGGAACCGTCGATTTTTGTAGGACTGCAAAGGTAGTGTTTTTTATATATTAATCAAATAAAAATTGACAAATATGTGCCGCCCCATCATCCCCCTCAACTAGCAGCAGATCACTTACATTTGCAGCATAATTCAGTAACCCATGCAAGATCGTATAGCAGAATCAGAGTTTATCCTCAACAGCCGCGGCGCCGTGTATCACCTGGATGTAAGGCCCGAAGAACTGGCCACCACCATCATTACCGTAGGAGACCCTGACCGGGTGCAGCAGGTAAGCCAGCACTTTGATAAGGTAGAGCACAGGTCCAGCCACCGCGAGTTTGTAACCCATACCGGTTATATCGGCAGCAAACGCCTCAGCGTAGTATCCACCGGCATTGGTACGGATAATATTGATATTGTGCTCAATGAGCTGGATGCGCTGGCCAACATCGACTTTAACACCCGTTTTATAAAAGAAGCACCGGTACGCCTGCAGATCATTCGCCTGGGCACCTCTGGCGCATTAAATGAGCATATCCCGGTAGATGCTTATGTGGTATCCTCTTTTGGTTTAGGGCTTGATAATCTGCTGCCCTGGTATGAGCTGGAAAATACGGAAGATGAAAAGGCCATGCTGGCCGCTTTCAGCCGGCAGGTAACTTTACGGCCGGGCAGCGCTAATCCCTACCTGGCAGCAGCATCTACTGACCTGTCTAAACATTTCCAGGAAGGTTATCATACAGGCATTACCGTTACCTGCCCGGGATTTTATGCACCCCAGGGCCGTGCGCTCAGGGGCCGCCTCTCCCACCCACAGCTGCTGGAACAGCTTACCGCTTTTGAGTTTGAATCACACCGCGTTACCAATTTTGAAATGGAAACCGCCGGCATATATGGCCTGGGCCGTGTTTTCGGGCATGATTGTTTATCCATCAGCACCATCGTAGCCAACCGTATCCGCCAGGAATTCAGCAAGGACGGCGCAGCAGCGGTACAGCGGATGATTGAGAAGTCAGTGGAGATTATTGCTGCGATGTAGATTAATTACAAATTACGAATGTTTGGAAACACTTCATCCATCACTCGTAATCCGTAATTGAATAATTCGTAATTCTTACCCTGGCAATTCGTAATTTTGCCTCGCTATGACACTCCACTTCTATAAATACCAGGGCACCGGCAATGATTTCGTGATCATGGATAACCGCGACGGCCGTTATGATGCGCTCACTAACCAGCAGGTTCACGACCTGTGCCACCGGCGTTTTGGTATTGGCGCCGATGGCCTGATGCTGCTGAACACCCAGCCCGGCTACGACTTTGGCATGAAGTATTACAATGCCGATGGTAATGAAAGCAGCATGTGCGGCAACGGTGGCCGCTGCCTCACCGCATTTGCCCGTAAAATGGGCCTTACGCAGGAAAAGCTGCGCTTCCTGGCCGTGGATGGCCCGCATGAAGCCACTATGAACGGCGATAGCTGGGTGAACCTGAAAATGCAGGACGTGGATGCTGTAGAACATGGCCCCCTTTATTTTTACCTCAATACCGGCTCCCCCCACTTTGTAAAGTTCGTGAACGATGTACAGTCCCTGGATGTATTTACAGAAGGCCGCCAGATCCGGTATAACGACCGCTTTGCCGCGGAAGGCACCAATGTGAACTTTGTACAGGAGCAGGATAACGGCATTTTTGTACGCACCTACGAACGCGGGGTGGAAGATGAAACCTACTCCTGCGGCACCGGGGTTACGGCCGCTGCCCTTACCGCCGCCGGCCCGGAAACAAAAGAATACCGCATACCCGTACAAACCCTGGGCGGCAAGCTGGAAGTACGGTTCACCAAAACCGGCGAACGCACTTTTACCAATATCTGGCTCTGCGGCCCCGCTACCCTCGTATTTGAAGGCGACGTAACAATTAATTAATAATGAGAAATTAATAATTAATAATACCGGAGGCTGGAAATTCGCCTGAATCACAAGCCCATGGCCATTAACAATGAAGGCCGCTGGTTCATTTAAGCACCGGCCCTGCGCCTATTAATTATTCATTCTTCATTATTAATTATAACTACCTTTGCGCCCGGATGATCCAATACTTCATAAATAAGGACGGTAAAACTATCGAGATCAATGATGCTGAAAACGGCGCCTGGGTGAATATTGCCCCGCCTTTGAAGCAGGCCGAGTTTGAGCAGCTGTCTGAAGAGCTGGATATTCCGCTGGACTTCCTCACCGATTCACTGGATATAGATGAAAAGTCCCGCTTTGAGCTGGAGGACGATGTAAAGCTGATCGTGATCAAAACCCCTACGGAAAACAATTCCATCAACGAAAGCGATGCCTATTACATCACCATCCCCATTGTGATCATCCTTACCCACAACCAGATCCTTACTGTAAACTCATTCGATAACGCCGCCATTAAAAAGTTCCTGAACACCTTCCATAACCGCCATCCTGAAAAGCGGAATATGATGGTGTTAAAGATCTTTGAAAAGGTGGTAATGAACTTTCTCGATTATCTGAAAGAGATCAATCAGCGCCGCAACCAGCTGGAACAAAAGCTGTACGACAGTAACCGTAACGAAGAGCTGCTGTACCTGATGCGGATCCAGAAAAGCCTGGTATACTTTGTAACAGCCCTGCGCAGCAATGAGCTGGTGCTAATGAAGCTGGAACGCACCAACTTCCTGGGCCTGAATGATGATGAGAAGGAATTTCTGAATGACCTGATCGTAGATACTTCCCAGGCATTGGAAATGGCCAACGTGTACACCAACATCTTAAGCAGCACTATGGATGCTTTTGCAAGCATCATTTCCAATAATCTGAACCTGGTAATGAAACGTTTAACCTCCATTACCATTGTGCTTACCTTTCCCGTACTGGTATCCAGCATTTACGGTATGAACGTGGATATCCCCTACCAGCACTCCCCGCACGCATTCTACATTCCCGTAATACTCTCCATCGTGATCTCCGTGATCATGAGCTGGTATTTCATGAAGAAGAAGTGGTTCTGAATTAATTCTTCATTGTTAATTATATTTACCGCTGCAAAACACAAGCATTAATTATGAGCTGCTTTAATGTACGCGTATACGGTATTATGATCAATGAACAAAAGCAGGTGCTGGTAAGCGATGAGTACATCCGCGGCGGCTACTACACCAAGTTTCCCGGTGGCGGGCTTGAGTTTGGCGAAGGTACGCTGGAATGCATCATCCGCGAATGGCAGGAAGAGCTGAGCCAGCAGGTAGAGGTAGTAGAACACATCTACACCACAGATTTTTTCCAGATCTCCGCATTCGACGGCACCACGCAGATTATCTCTATCTATTATCTTGTAAAACCCATCTCCCCCTTTACCGCACCTATTTTAAACCAGCCCTTTGATTTTGAGATCCCCGAAGGCGTTACAGAAGTAGAAGGCGTACGCTGGATCAACTGGGATGAATTTAATGCCGCCACCGTAACCCTGCCCATTGATAAAGTAGTAGCCGACCTTGTAAAAGTTAAATATTAATATAGGCGTTCCCGGTATTCCCCTTTTATTCCCCATACCCATATCCGGTATTTCGTGTATCGTTAACAGTTACCTCCTATCTTCTCCTAACCCTTTTCTATCTCCTCCCCTACATATTATTAAAAACAATATTAATCCATTCGTTAATAAATTACTATTTTTCAATAGAAGACACACAAGAAAAGAATATTCTCGTAAACCGTTAGCTGTCAATTGTAATCAACCAAAATCCAACTAAAACCCTATCACATGTTGAAAACTCTAATGTTATCCGTTTTAGCGGTATTGTGTGGTGGAATTAACTCTTTTGGACAAAAAACCACTATTTCCGGAAAAGTTATCGATGAATCAGGAGCCGCAGTTATTGGGGCTACCATCGTTGAAAAAGGTACCAAAACAGGTACCATCACCATGCCCGATGGCACATTTACAATTTCTGCCAAACCAGCTACAAAACTGATCGTATCCGCTATCGGTTACAGCTCCCGGGAGGTAACCGCTGCCGGCAACCTCACTGTACAGCTGCACCTGGACACAAAATCCCTGGGTGAGATTGTAGTCACCGGCGTAGGCGTAGCTACCAGCAAAAAGAAGCTGGCCTTTGCCGTGGAATCCGTAACAGCCGACAAGCTGCCACAGGCCCCTACTGCTTCGGTAGACCAGGCCCTGGTAGGTAAGATCGCCGGCGCACAAATTTCCAGCACCAGCGGGGTGCCCGGCGCACAAACCAACATTCTGCTGCGCGGTATCAACACCATTAATGCGCTGGGCCGCGGCACCACCCCCATGATCCTGCTGGATGGTATTCAGCTGAGCGCCACCAGCTTAAACAGCATTGACCTAAACGCCATTGAGCGGGTGGAAGTAGTGCAGGGCGCCGCCGCCGCCACCATTTACGGCGCACAGGGCGCCAACGGTGTAATACAGCTGTTCTCTAAAAAAGGTAAGCCCGGGAAAATGAACGTGGACGTATCTTCCAGCGTAGCCCGCAACGAAGTGCTGAACGTTGGTGACCTGCGTAAATCCAGGTTCAATAACTTTAAAGCCAATGCTGCCGGCGAAGTAGTAGGGTCCTCCGGCGCCCCGCTCAGCTGGGACCCTGCCACCGGCATTTATAAGGAGAACATCATCTACAACTCACTGGACCCTAACGGTAAGGCCGATAAGCCGTATGACAAGAACCTGAAGTATTACGATCATTTCAAAATGTTCTTCAAGCCCACTACAACCTACAACACCTCCATAGTAGTATCCGGTGGCAGTGAAAAAATGGATTACGCCTTTGCCGTATCCAACAATCACCAGGAAAGCATTTTCAAAAATAACGGCGCCTACGACCGCAGTAATTTTTCCGTGAACGTAGGCACAGAGCTGTATAAGGGACTGAAGTTCCGCAGCGTTACCCAGCTCATTTACACCAAGAACACCATAGAAAACCAGAATGTGATCTATGCCATCAACAACGCCCGCCCCTTTGCTAACTATGACGATGTAATGAGCGATGGCAACTACTCTTATTATTATGGAGATGCTGTTGGCGTAAATGCCAATAACCCCAACTACAATGCCCAGTACACGGATGCTACCGGCAATAAGGTGGACATTGTGCAAACCTTTAACCTGAACTATAAGCTGCCCAAGTTCCTGGAGCTGGATGCCAAATACGGCATCAACTACCAGCGTAATGATTCAACCTTTATTTACGGCGATCAGTCGGATAACCTGAACGTGATCAATCAGCGGGGCTGGTTATCCAACTATAATAATACCGACGCCACCGGGGAAATGACGAAGTATAATGTAAGTGTGTTCTTCCAGCATTTCACCGGTACCGCTACTTTTAACACCGATTTCCAAAAGGATTTCAATCTGGGCCTTCCCATAAGAACCTCTACCACCGCGGCTTTTGACTGGCGTTATAATACCTTTAAGCAATACATTACGCACGGGGAAGGCACGCCCTCCTTTGCGCCGCATACCCTAAAGGATTATGCCACCCGTAATATTGATATGGATCTGAAAGAACCCTTTGTAACCTTCGGCTACCTGGTGAACCAGCGTATTGAATGGGGCGATATTGCCGGTATCTCCGGGGGCTTCAGAAGCGATTATTCCTCCGCCTTCGGTAAAGGTTCCAAACCTTTTACCTTTCCCCGTGGCGATGCTTATGTAAGATTATCGTCCATGAACTTCTGGCAGGATGGCGGCGTAGGCGGCATTATCACAGAGTTCAAGCTGCGCGCTGCCTATGGCGAAGCCGGCATACAACCCGGGCCTTTTCAGCGCTATACAGTGCTAACACCCCGCAGTGTGGGCGCCGGCAGCGTGCTGTACCCCGGTACCGCACAACGCAATCCTAACCTGGATGTAGAAGTATCCAAAGAGTTTGAAGCCGGTACCGACCTCTCTTTCAACATCCTGAAAGGCAGCTGGCTGCAGAATGCAGGCCTTTCCGTTACTTACTGGAAACGCAGCACTAATAACGCTATTTATGATACTGATGCACCTGCATCATCCGGTACAGGTACCTTGGTAGATAATGCCTTTTCCCTGGAATCCAAAGGCTGGCAGGCATCCCTGAACATCGGTGTATTATCCACCACAAATTTCTCCTGGGATCTTACCACCAATTTAAGCAGGCAGTCGTCTGAAATAACAGCAGTAAGCGGCAACCCGGTAGTGATCATTTCCTCCGCAGGCAGCACCAACTACGTGCTGGCGCCGGGCTTAAAGGTGGGGCAGATCTTTGGCAATAAAGCCCTGCACTCCCTGGAAGACAGGGATGCCGGCGGCAACCTGTATATAGCTGAAGCAGATAAAGGCAGCTACGAAGTAGCCAGCAACGGGTATGTAGTGAACAAGGCCACCAAGCAGCCCGTATTCACACCGGAAAAAGTAAGCTTTGGCGATCCTAACCCCAAGTTCAACATGTCGTTCATCAACTACTTTTCCTTTAAAGACTTTGTAACCTTCTCCATGCAATGGGACTGGATCAATGGCAGCCACCTGTATAATCAAACCAAGGAATGGATGTACCGCGATGGCATTCACAGCGATTACGAAAAACCCATTACCATTAATGGTGAAACCGGCGCCTGGACAGCCTTTTACCGTGGCGTATACCAGGCCCAGGGTAACAACGGCACCAAGGATTATTTTTATGAAGATGCCTCTTTTATGCGTTTACGGAACCTATCTGTAGGCTTTGACTTTGCCCGTTTCTTTAAAATAAAAGGGATCCGGAAAATACAGCTGGTATTAACCGGCCGCAACCTGGTTACCTTCACCAACTACACGGGTATGGATCCGGAGATCAGCTCCGGCAATGCCAACTCACCCTGGGACCGCGGCACAGACCACAATACCATGCCTAACTATAAGTCTTACCAGGTAGGCCTGAATCTTGGTTTCTAACGTCAACACCTAAACGCAACAATTATGACTATCAATACACAAACAAAATATATACCGCTGGTAATATCCCTGTGCTGCATGCTGGCCTGTAAAAGTCAGCTGGATATCAATGATCCTAACCAGCCATCCCCCGAAAGCGCCGCCACAGAAAAAGGTATTGTAGCCCTGGGCCAGGGCATTTATGTAAGCGGGTTTTATGATCTTAAGTATTACGATGCGGTAATAGGCCGCTTCTGGTCGGGCGCCATTGGTTTTCAGGAGCAGATGGGCGATGTAATAGGTATGGAAGCCGCCAACGAATACATGAACCAGTTAGGCTGCCCCGATAAGGTTACGCTGGATGATGGCACCGTAGTACCCAGCCCCGGCTTTCCCTCCAAACAGCTGCAGCTCATACGCGCCATTAACAGTAATGCCGAAGCAGGCGCCAACCCGCTCTTTTACGAATGGGCTTACATGTACCAGCTCAATAAGAACTGTAACCTGGTGCTGGCCGCGCTGGACAAAGTGGAGTTCAGCGGCGATGCAGCCACCAAAAAGAATGTGGTAAAAGCCTGGGCCTACTGGTGGAAAGGCTATGTGTATTCCCGCATCGGCTCTCTTTACTATGCCGGCATTATTAACGACGACCTGGCTGTTGCAAATGATCCTAAAACCACTAACAACAACTACGTATCCAAAGAAGCCATGATAGCCGCGGCCAACGCAAAGCTGGATACGGCCGCACAACTACTGACCAGTATTTCCGCCGGGGCAGATTATAACGCCATACTCAGTAAGCTGATACCCGCTTTTTACCAGGTAGGTAAAGGCGGCGTGCTTACCCCGGATATGTGGATCCGTAACATCAATACCCTCAAAGCCCGCAATTTGCTGGTAAATACTACGGTAGATGCTATGCCAGCCACCCGCTGGGACAGCATCCTTACCCTTACGAACAATGGTATACAGCAGAATGATTTTGTATTCACCGGCCGCTCAGACCAGCTGGGTGATATTATTGCCGCATCAGACGGCACTGTGGCAGCAAGGGTTACCAGCACAGACCCTGGTGGCGGCGGTTACGGCATCAGCGAGCGCTTAATACAGGATTTTAAACCCGGCGATAAACGCCTGGCTAACAACTTTGAAACCGGCACCACCTGGATCGGTAATGCGGACCGTGGTAACTCTTTTAACACCAATCACGCGCTGATAGACGGCGGTAAAAAAATAAGCGGCGTAATTGTATATAGCAACACCGGCGTAGGTGCAACGGAAATGTACCTGGCCGGCAGCTGGGAAGAAAATGAGCTGATGAAAGCAGAAGCTACTATGTATAAGGATAATTTCAGCCCAGTTGCAATTGTATCCGGCATGGCGCTGATCGATGAAGTGAGGAATGCGCAGGGCGCCGGCTTAGCGCCCACCGTAGCCGCTACCGCAGCTGCTGCCAAAGAAGAGCTGCGTAAAGAAAGAAGGATAGGCCTGTTGTTCCGCGCCCTCTCCTTCTACGATGCCCGCCGCTGGAAAGTGATCGATCCTGTATCCAAAGGCGGTGGCCGTACCGGCTGCGTGGTAATAGACCGCTCCGGCAATATTAACACCAATGCAACTATTGATTACAGCTTCCTGGATTACTGGGATGTTCCCGATAATGAAGTGGCTAACAACCCGCCGGGCCCGGGCGCTGCACCGGTAAAAAATCCGCGGACCGAGTAAGGAATGTAAAATGTAAAATCATAAATGTAAAACCGACGAAGGAGGTTCATAGAGACCACTGAAAAGACTTTATGAACGAGACAAACCGACGAAGGAGGTTCATAGAGACCATTTAAAGACTTTATGAACGAGATAAATGTAAAAGTGGAATGCAGTCCCTTATTCGCTGCATTCCACTTTTACATTTAAGATTTTACATTTGAAATTTTACATTCTTTTTTGTGCCACAGTTATTAAATGAAACGGCGCTCCATCCTGCTGGTACAGCGTAGTAAACCCACACACCTCCAGCATTTGTTTCATTAATTCAAGGCTGAATACATGATGATGCGCGCGGCGGTACAGCGTATTTTGCCGGATCTGGCTGGTCAGCTCTTCGCGCGTACCTTCCTTTTCATCCATTACATGCAGGCGTATGATCTCCTCAAAATGCGTGGTATCATCTTCGCCTACATTGTTCTTATAATCCTGCTGCAAATGTTCCAATGTGGTATAAGGCCGGTTAATATCAAAGGTATGGCGCTTATCCGGCAGCACCAGCACCAGCTGCCCGCCGGGTTTTAATACCCGTTTCCATTCATACAACGCTTTCAACGGGTTAGCCACATGCTCCAGGCAATGGCAGGATAGTACAAAATCGTAGCTGTTATCTGCAATGCCCTGCAGGTCGGTAGCTTCGCGTATGAACTGGTAGCCTGTTTTGTTATAATAGTGAAAGTTGTTGCCCTCCTGTATCTGCCCTTCCCAAATGGTGTTGGTGCTGAAATTAGCACCGTCTATCTGTTCAGCAAACAGGTACACAGGAAAATATCCCTTTACTGCAAACAGCGCGCTGGGCCCGCCAATTTCTATCCCCTTCTTACCGCGCAGCTGCGCGCTGTAATTGATCAGCTTTCGCTTGGCCGGTCTTCTGATGTAAGATCCCCAGGTGGTGATTGCATCTTTTAATTGCATATCGTTGTGTTATGATCTGAAGTATATATTGCATGCTCTGCAAAAACTATTCCTTACTCCTGGCTAAGCCCCATGGCACTGGCTTTCATCTTGGCGGTGGTTTCCTTGCCCAGGTAGTGTTCTATACGTTTTTCCAGTAAATAGATCAGAGGCGTGAGTAGAATGGCCATGGTAAATTTGTAAATATAGTTCACCAGGCAAATGGCCAGTACCTGCTGCCATGTCCAGTTATTCCCCAGTTTAAACGCAATGTACAGCACAATAAAGCTATCCACCAGCTGCGATACAACGGTAGATCCGGTGGCCCGCAGCCAGATATGTTTATCGCCCGTGCGTTTTTTAATACGGTGAAATACGGTAACATCCACTATCTGGCTTACCAGAAAGGCAATAACGCTGCCCGCAATGATCCACATGCCCTGCCCGAAGATGCCGGTAAAGGCCGTTTGCATATTAGGCAGGCCATCAGCTGTTTTACTGCCTATCCAGAAATCGGCGGGCGGCACTTCAATAGCCAGGAAAAACATCAGGAAAGCATACAGGATCAGCGCCACGGCCGTATAGGAAATGCGGCGCACGGCTTTGGGACCGTAATATTCATTCACCACATCCGTCATCACAAATTCCAGCGGCCATAACAATACCCCACAGGTAAGGTTAAACGATAACCCGCTTTGCCCGAAAATGGTAAAAGTATGTACCGGCAGGCCCAGTAAGCGTTCCAGGGAAAAGATCTTACCGCCTATACATTCCGCTATCAGCGCGTTGGCCACAAAAAAACAGGAGAAAATGACAAACAGCTTGGTGGGCCGGTCTTTCAGAAGATGATTGATCATACCAGTATTTGAACTAATAATATTGACAGGTTAAGGATCAGCAGGTAACCGGGTAGCTCTGCCCAGCTTACCTTGCGCAGCAGCAGCAATACAATAGCCAGCACACTGCTCAGCATATTGGCCCAGGGCGCCACCAAAATTCCCAGTACGATCACGGAATTGAAAAGCCACGAAAAGCGCTCCCCATGCTCTGTAATACGCAACAGCCACACTGCGAGGTAGCAAAGATTGCATATAAAAACGAATTTCAACAAAATTTTAACGAAGCGCATGCAGCGAAAATAGTAATATTAGTGAATAGTGGATAGTCCCTTGACTACTAACAACTATGAACTTTAAATAATATATTTGCTACTTATCTGTTTTAAAAGCTTACCATAAATATGAAGAATAACTGGCTTAAAACGCTTTTGCCGCACATTATAGTAGTGGTGGCATTTCTGGTACTGGCAGTGCTGTACTGCAAACCCGCCCTGGATGGCAAAGTATTAGGCCAAAGCGATGTAATTCAATGGAAAGGCATGGCCAAAGAATCATTGGATTACAAGGAGAAACATGGTATTACCCCCCTGTGGACAACCAGCATGTTCGGTGGTATGCCCACTTACCAGATCTCTTCAGAAAGCCCGTACAACTATGGGCAGATCATTCCTATCATATTAACACTCAACCTGCCTAAACCTATTAACGTATTGTTCCTGGCAGCGTTAACTTTTTATATTCTATGCATTGTGCTGCGGGTAAATCCATGGATAGGCTTTATTGGCGCAGTTGCGTACGCCTATTCCAGTTATATGCCTATCATCCTCTCAGCAGGGCATGATACCAAGTCCGTAGCCCTGGCCTATTTACCGGGCGTAATAGCCGGTATAATGCTGGTGCTCAGGCGGCAATACCTTTTAGGCGCCGGCCTCACCGCATTATTTTTAGGTTATTTTATAGAAGCCAATCACCTGCAGATCACCTATTACTTCTTTTTACTGCTGGCCGTTATTGCCATCGTATTTGCGGTGATCACCATTCGTGAAAAAGATTATAAGCACCTGTTCATTTCCTCCGCAGTAGTGCTGGCAGCCGTATTGGTAGGTATGAGCTATAACGCCATGCGTTTATGGACCACCTACGAATATTCCCATGCCAGTAACCGGGGCGGTAAATCAGAGCTGTCGCCGCTGCCCGGGCAGGAAGGGAATAAAACAGCCGGCGGACTGGATAAAGATTATGCCTTCCAGTGGAGCTATGGCAAGTTTGAAACCTTTACCCTCATGGCGCCCAACATTTATGGCGGCAGCTCCGGCGGTGAATTAAGCACCAGTTCAGCAACTTATAAGCAGCTTACCGGCATTGGCGTACCCGCCGTGCAGGCCGAAAATATGGTCAAACATTATCCCTTATACTGGGGCGATCAGTCGCTTTTGGGCACCAGCGGCCCGGTGTACCTGGGTATTATTGTGTGTTTCCTGGCCATACTGGCGCTGTTCCTCATAAAATCATGGCATAAGTGGTGGCTGGTAGCAGTAACCGTGTTCGGTATTTTTCTGGCCTGGGGCAGCAACTTTGCAGCTTTCAACTATTTCCTGTTTGATCATTTACCTTTTTACAGCAAGTTCCGCGCACCTTCACAGGCGCTCATTTTCCCGCAGCTCACCTTTGCAGTGCTGGCGGTAATGGGTTTAAATGAGCTCATCACCAGCCAGCTGCCCAAAGCAGAGCTGCTTAAAAAACTGAAGTTCACCGGTATGATCACCGGCGGCATCCTTGTATTATTGCTGCTTGCGTCTACTTCCCTGTCTTACACCAACTTTTCCAATAACCCGGAAACACCCGGTACAGATAACCAGTTCCAGTCACAGCTTACACAAATGGCGCGTGGCGATAATGCGATTGTAGAGAGTATGATGAAAGCCCTGCGTGAAGACCGTGCTACCCTGTACCGCAATGATGTGATCCGCTCCCTGGTGCTCACCGGCCTGATCTTCGGGCTGTTATGGCTTTTCCTGTCCGGTAAGCTGAATAGGAATTTACTCATAGGCGGCGTAGTAGTGTTAGTGCTATTTGACCTGTTGCAGGTAGATAAACGTTACCTGAGCAGCGATGATTTTATGGATGAAGCCAGCTACGGAGATCCATTCCAGCCTACAGCAGCCGATCAGCAGATCCTGCAGGATAAGGATCCCTACTACCGGGTATTTAACCTTACGGCTCCCAGTGGTCCGTTTAACGATGCCATGACCTCGTATTTCCATAAAAGCGTAGGCGGTTACCACGCAGCCAAGCTGCAGCTGTACCTGGATCTGATCGAGCGCCAGATCAGCAAGAACAATATACAGGTGCTGAACATGCTCAATACCAAGTACGTAATACAGCCTGGCCAGAACGGGCCTACCGTAGCCCGCAACCCGGAGGCGCTGGGCAATGCCTGGTTTGTAAAACATATCCAGTGGGTGCCGAATGCCGATGCTGAAATGAGCGCAATGGACCACTTCAATCCGAAAGATACTGTGATCATAGACCAGCGTTATAAAGCAGATGTGAAAGGCGAACCTGTGTATGATTCTGCTGCCAGCATTCATTTAATTGCCAATAACCTGAACACTATCTCTTACGAATCCAACACGGCTACCCCACAGTTTGCCGTGTTCTCTGAAGTGTATTATGAAAAAGGCTGGAATGCCTTTATCGACGGTCAAAAGGTGCCCTACGCCCGCGTAAACTATGCGCTGCGTGGTATGCTGGTGCCTGCCGGTAAGCACACCATTGAGTTTAAGTTTGAGCCGGTATCTTATTACGCAGGTATTAAAATATCCCTGTTCAGCTTTGTGGTGATGATGGTGCTTATTATCGGCTCGTTTGCATTGTACATTATACAGCAGCGCAAAAAAGCAGTTCCGGCATGATACATGTATTGAGTATCGCGCCTTACCCTTACCTGCCAGCCAGGAAAGGGGGCGAGTTATTCATAGCCGGCTATTATGCAGCCCTGGCGCACCATTGCCGGCTTACCGTGGCATCTGTGCAGGCCAACCAACCGGAAGGGCCTTTGCCTTATGCATTATGGCCGTTGTTCACCAATAGCCGTACCCGTTATCTTAATATTTTCTATGTAACTAAGCTGGCAAAAGCCATCCGGCAAAAAAATGTGCAGCTGCTGCAAATAGAGCATCCCTACATGGGATGGATGGCCGTATGGCTGCAGGCCCGCACCGGCTGCAGGTTTGTAGTACATTCCCATAACATAGAAGCAGCCCGTTTCCGCAGCATGGGCAAAAAGTGGTGGTCACTGTTACGGGCCTATGAAAAATGGGTACACCGCAAAGCAGCCCACAGCTTTTTTATTAGCCGGGAAGATGCAGATACCGCCATTCAGGAATACGGTCTGGATCCGCAAAAGGTAAGCGTAGCCCCCTATGGCATTACAGCGCCGCCGGCCATTACCAACCGCGCTGCCCTGCGCGCACAGGTTTGCACCCGCCATAATATACCATCCAGCAGCACTATTTTTTACTTTAACGGGGCGCTGGGCTACCAGCCCAACCAGCAGGCCGTACGCAAAATATTAACGGATATAGATCCTTTGCTGCAAAAAGCAGCCGCCTCCCCGTATGTGATACTCATTAGCGGAAAAGGTTTACCACAGGAGCTGGCAGCACAGGTTAAAGCCACCAATGGACGTATTATTTACACAGGTTTTGTAAATGATATCGGGGAATATTTTGCAGCAGCAGATGTGTTCATTAACCCGGTAATGGAAGGTGGTGGCGTAAAAACAAAGGTGCTGGAAGCATTGGCGTACCACAAAACCGTGGTATCAACCGCCAGCGGGGCCATAGGCGTAAATACAAATGTATGTGGCAATAAGCTGCAGGTAGCAGCGGATAATAGCTGGCAGCAGTTCATAACGCTTATGCTGCAGCAAAATAATACAGCGGAAGCTACTCCCCCTTCTTTCTTTGAATATTACAGCAATACGAATATTGCAAGGGATGCTTCCGCTGTGATGCAGGCCCTTATAGCCCGCCCTTAATAATATGCTTAGTGTTTTATAGCTACGAACATGGTACGGTTGTAATACTGCGTATAGTTTTCGCGGAACAGGTCACCGGTGTAGTCAAACTGTTCAAATACGCTGTTAAACCCGGCTGCATGCATTGCTTTGGTAAGCTCTTTTTTCGTTAACCAGAAAGAGCGGTGGTTGTTATAGGAAGCCCACAGCAGCTTTTCTATCTTCTCTTTCTTAGCGCCCGGGGTCCATTCTTTAAACCAGCGGCCCTTATAACCTTCATTCTCTGTAATCGGCGATAGGCGGTAGTTATACTGGTGTTCAAATAAGCGCGTACGTTTCTGGATAGGCGCTATAAAATATTTATTTAAAGGTCCCAGCTGGTAACGTACATCCCTTTCCGGTGCAAAATGCGTATTTAACAGCAGCATTTTGGTGGTGCACTCGCTGATCAGCTTCAGGAACGCTGCAGGATCGTTCAGGTGGTACAGCAGGCCATAGCAAAGCGTAATATCAAATTTGCCGTAGTTACCCATGTTCCGCACATCATCCTGCGCAAAGTTTAAGTTAGGAAGACCCAGGTTATCCTTTACATAGTTACAGTTCGCAATGTTCTCAGCTCTTGCCTCAATACCCAGGCTGTCAAAACCCATTCTCGCAAATTCAGCAGCATAGCCGCCTTCCAGGCAGCCCAGGTCTACCACGCGCATCTTGCTTCTGTCGCCGGCTGTTGGGGGAATAAAGAGATCGACGGTCTTTTTTATGGATGACCAAACAGCGCTGTCCGACAATAAAATGGAATCATCTCCCATGGTTTTTTGGCCGTTGTTCAGCAAAATGTTGTGTGCGGTGAATTTCATAGATGTTTTAAATGGATTATTGTTGGCTACAATTAAATATATTATTAATAACTACATATAAATCAAAGATACAATATTTACTAAATACTCAATTACAACACTTTATAAAAGTGAGGTTCATTACGTACAATATAGGGAGTAGTAGCCCACAGCCGGCCCACATTCCCTGCCAGCTGCCCTATTTTAGGCCATAGCTTAAACGGGTTACGCAACCTTACTAAATTGGCTATAAAGCTGCACACAAAGGCTACCGGCACCGCAAAAGTATAATTAAACAGCAGTATAAAGAACCATAGTACCCCGTACTGCTTGCGCACCCGCAGGTGGTTGGAAAGCATTAGCTGAAAGCCTTTGCGGCTATACAGGTCATAATAACCTTTATCATTGGTTTCAAAAGCAGCATTGGCGCTTTCACCCTGCAGGTGTATCACATGCAGATCGCCATACACCACCAGCTGCCCCACCTTTTTAATACGGCTGCACCATTCCGTTTCTTCCGCATACAAAAAAAAGTCCTCATCCATTAAGCCCGCTTTTTCAACCGTGCTTTTTTTCACCATCAGGTAAGCGCCGTTGATCCAGTCCACCACCTGCTCCGTTTCTGCAGCACGTACATTAGGCACTTTGGTTTGCAGCGCGTAGCCCAGCCAGCGCAAAAAACCACCCCAGTAAGGCAATGGCAGCAGGTGATTTAATCCCCCTTTCATAAAGTAATTACCGGTTATTTGCGGGCTGCCGTCGGGGTTTAACAGCTGCACTGCGCAGGCGGCGTAATTAGATGCGCGGAAGCGGCTTACACAGCCATCCAGCGCATGGTCCAGTACAATGGTATCAGGGTTCAGCAGCAGCAGCAGCTCGCCATGGGCTACACGTAAACCGGCATTGTTGCCACGGGAAAAGCCCGCGTTGTAGCCCATTTGCAGCCAGCGTACCTGTGGGTATTGCTGCAGTATCACCTGCTCGCTGTTATCCTGCGAATCATTATCCACCACAATAATTTCGTAGCTGATAGCGGTGGTTTGCTGTATAATGGATTGTATGCAGTCCAGTATCAGGGCGGCGCTCTTATAATTAACAATAATAATTGAAAGGTCCATACTGGTTATAGCCTTTTACGGAATAAATAGGAGAAGGTCATCAGCAGCTTGGATATAACGCCTATCCGCAGCACCCGCAGGGGAAACTGCCTTTGTAAGGTGATCATTTGCCGCACGGGAACAGGAATATCCCCTTCCAGGCCGGATGAGCGCAGGTCTGCCACCTGCCTTATTTCCAGGTTGCGCAGCATGCGCCAGAAAAAATCATACACATAAATATTGTTCAGCGCTTTTAAAGAGAATTTGCGCAGTAAATAAAAGTTCTCCGGTATCTCCACTTCCCGTACCCGAAAGCAGTCACGTGTGATCTGCTCCCCGCTGATGCCTACATTCACCAGCACTTCATCTATATACACAAACTTCGGGTTGGCCTGTAATACCTGCATATAAAAGTCAATGTCCACCACCCAGCGGGTCTTTACATCATACCTGTAAGCAGGTTTGTTGCGGTGCATAATAACGCTGGGCGGCCCTATAAAATTGCGCTGGAACAGGTTCACGGGCGATTGCTGTAACAGCCGCTGGTAAAAAGCATTACAATGCACATCCTCAATATCGCCGGTTTGCAGGTAGTGATTGCTGTAGGCGGTATATACAAAATCGCAGTCAGGGTTGGCATCCAGCGCAGCAGCCATTTTTTCAATGGCCTGCGGCTGCGCCAGCCAGTCATCATCATGTAATATCTTAATATAGGTGCCGCGGGCTTTATCGTAACAGGTATTCCAGTTGGCCGGCATACCATGCGCAGGGGTATTCTTATAATACTGTATGGGCAGCTGCTGCTGGAACTGTTGCACCACCTGGTGCACGCTTTCATCCGGGCTGTCGTCCGTAATAATTACTTCCCAGCTGCTGCACTGCTGCGTAGCCAGCGATGCCAGCGCCCGCAGCAGGAACTCCGGGTTCTTATACGCCGGTATGCAAACAGATATTTTAATGTTGCTATTGGTCATGATCTCCTTTCCAATGTTTTTTTAATAGGGTACAGCAGCAGCTTGGCTACATCTGTCCAGCGGCCCGGTTGTTTCCAGGCGCCGGCAGCCAGTATCCACTTGCAGCGTACCGTTTCGCTTATCGGCTCTTTCATTAAACGGTTTAACCAGTAGCTGGTTACTTTTTTTTCCGCGGTGGCTACAGCCGCTTCCCCCGCTGCCCCCGGCGCCAGGGCCGGTAAAGGCACCTGGTTAATATGGCGGTGAAAATGTATGGCATGCTTGATCCAGGCTTCGCCAAAGCTGCCCATAGAATCATGCAGCAGGTCTATATCAAACACCACGCCTGCCATATAACGCTGGGATACACGGAGGCTGATGTCCAGGTCATAAAAATGGAAGCCCGGCAGCTTTTCCTCGTTAAAAGGGTACTGCTGCCACACGGTTTTACGCATGCACAGCCACACACCATCCAGGGTACGCACGCTCACCAGGTTATCCGGCTGTCCGGCCGGATGCAGGTATACCCGCTGCGGGGCGCCGCTTTTGCCTGCCTGGAAAATATTGCAGCAGTCAAATGCCGGCTGCCCCGTAGCCCAGCCGGAAATAGCCGCGCTTTTATACCGGCTGCCGGCCAGCCCTATAAGGCCCAGGGCCTCCTGCTGCGCAAAATGTGCGGCCGTTCTTACTCCCCACTCTGGGGTTAAAAAGGTCACATCATCATGCACAAAGCACAAGAGATCATACACTGCCTCCGCAGCCCCGGTATTATATCCCTTACAAATGCCCCCCAGCTCCTTCGCATTGGTGATCACCAGTATTTCATACGGCACGCCAATGGTGGCCGCTATATTGGCTTTTACCTTTTCAATGCGGCCATTATCGGCAGAACAGATGATAACAGAGATCATAATAGCAGTACAATAAATTCCAAAAAGCTTAAAAATACAAACTTTCCTATAATGCATGATTTTTGCCATCTTTACAACCAAGCAACAGGAAAATGGGCATAATCAGGAAACAAAGCATTACTTCCTCATTTATTATATACACTGGCTTTTTTATAGGCGCAATTAATACCTGGCTTTTTACAACCGGCCACTATTTTACCGCGGCGGAATATGGCTTAATAGGCATTTTGCTGAATATAGCGCAATACTTCTTTGCGCTGGCCAACCTGGGTACCCTTCCTGTATTATACCGCTTTTATCCTTATTACCGGGATAATCTTCCACTGGAAAAGCGCGACCTGTTTGGTAAAGCTACCATTATAGCCCTCCTTGGTTTTGTAGCAGTATGCCTGTGCTCTTTCCTGTTTAAAGACCTGGTAGTAACCAAATTCGGCACCAACTCTCCCCTGCTCATAAAATATTTTTATACCGTTTACCCCCTCAGCTTATTCCTGTTGCTGTTTTCCCTGCTGGAAGCCCAGGCCTGGAACCACTTTTCATCGGTAGCCGCTAACTTTCAGAAAGAGCTGGTGATGCGGCTGTTCACCTCTTTCCTTATTATCCTTTTCCTGTTTAAAGTATTGAACTACGAAGGTTTCATTAACCTCTTCTCTTTCATATATGCCGTTATTTTCCTGGGGCTGCTCATCTACCTGTACCGCAAAGGACAGATCTCCTTTGCGCTGAAAACCAGCGTGGTTACCCGCCGCCTGCGTAAAAAAATGATCTCCCTGGGCGCCTTTGTTTACATGGTGGCTTTGTTTACCATAGTAGCCAAGAACTTCGACAACTTCATTATCAGTAGCGTGCTGGGACTTGCACAAAACGGTATTTTCACTTTTGCCTCTTACATTACCTCTACTATGGAAGGGCCGCAACGTGGCCTCATAGCGGTTTCGGTGCCTATTATAGCACAGGCCTGGAAAGATAAGGACATGCAGCGCATAGAAAGCATTTACCGCAAAACCGCGCTGAACATGCTCCTGTTCTCCTGCTTCCTGTTTGGCTTAATATGGCTCAACTATCACAATGCATTCGAGATATTGAACATTAACCGCTCTTACCTGGAAGGACAAACCGTTTTGCTGTTACTGGGGCTTACCAAAATAGTGGAGCTGGGTACCGGCGTAAATGCACAGATCATTGTAACCTCCCGCTACTGGAAAGTAGACCTGGTTACTACCGCTGCGCTGCTTTGTATCTTAATACCCCTTAATTACCTGCTCATAAAAAGGTATGGTATAAACGGCTCCGCAGCAGCATCGCTCATAGCCTACATCATCTTTAACCTGATACGCTATATATTCATATGGGTGAAGTTCAAGATGCAGCCTTTTACCTGGCGCAATGCCGCAGTGATTGTGATTACGGTAGCGGGTTATTGGGTGGCGCATTCTTTCATAAACATGCATTCTGCCCTGCTGGATGCAATTGTGCAGTCAACCGTATATATAGTTGTTTGTGCAGCCCTTATTATTCCGTTAAGGGTATCAGATGATCTGAACCGCCTGTATGCAATGGGCCTGGAACGTGTGAAAAAAGTATTGGGAAGATAAGCCTACAGTGGCTTACGCGCCACTATAATATAGTTAAGCGTGAACACGTCATCAAAATAACGCTTATCCAGCCAGATGAAGAAACGGTTATAGGGCACGATGAGCCTTAAACGGAGGAACAGCAGCTTAATAATGCGTGACCTGAATGTATTGTATTTGCGGGTGGAGAGTAATACGTTTAACCATAGCTGGCTAATGGCGGCCCATTTACCGCCATTGGATTTGATCTTCACAACCTCAAACCCATATTTCTCAAAAAGGAATTTAAGACCATGTTTGGAGAACCGGAAAAAATCATACGGCTCTTCATGCAGCTCCCAGTTGAAAGGAGCCGTGAATATTGCATGCCCGCCGGGTTTTAATACCCTGAAAGATTCCTTTACCATGCCATGATGGTCGGCCACATGCTCTATTACCTGGGTTGAAAACACCGTATCAAAAGCCTGGTCCTCATAGCATAGTTCATTCGCCGGGCACAGGTTATCTACTACATTTAAGCTGCTTTGCACAATATCACAACCAATATAGCTGCTTACACTGTTTTTGAAAAGCTCTTCATAGGGTTTGTTACCACAGCCTATATCCAGCAGCTTACCGCTGGCGTACTGGGTGGCTGCTTCCGCAATATCCTGTCGTATAAAATGAAGCACCAGGTGGTACGGATTGGTAACGGATGATATGCTGGTGCTGGAGAGCCGCTCTATGCCTGCTTCCCTGGAAGTATCAGTCTGCATTTTTCTTCAGATATTTACGTTTGAACATATACCACTTCCAGTTCAGGAATCCCCAGGTGCTGCGCGTCAGGTTTATATGGCGGGTTTTCTTATCCAGTAATGCGGGATGTATACGGGTCAGGTATTGCGGGTTGGTGATCTCCGCGGTTTGCTGCAGTACAGGGTAGCGGCTTAAAGCCTCCTTTTTTACATACAGCAGGGTGTTTTGCTGGTACCAGTATTCAACGCCTTCTTTTTTCCATAATAAGGGGCGCATAATATCAACCGGCACATAGCCCTGTTCTACAAAAAGCTGGGCCCAGTATTCAGGATATTGCTCATTAATATGATAGGTACCTTCCTGCCCAGGTATGGCTGCGGAGAACAGCACCACATCGCTCAGGGAGATAAGCGTGGTTACAAACTGCCGCGCGCAGCTATCCGGTAAATGTTCCCCTACTTCCATGGAAATAGCCAGGTCGTACCGCCGGCCTAAGGATAACGGCTGCTTCAGGTCTTCGAATAATACCTTATCTGCCGGCACTTTCAGCGTTTCAGGCTTTACATAAGGGCCTTCCACACCCTGGTAATCCTGTATGTTTAGCTCCTCGCTCACTACTTTTAGCCATACGCCGCTGCCGCAGCCTACATCTATGATGCTCTGCGGGTGAATAAACCCGTTTACGATCGGCAATACACGCTGTGCAGAGGAATAGGAGTTCTTTTCCAGCAGATCAAAAAAACGGTCGTCATATTTTTGTGCCTCAATCATAGAGAAATCCTTTATACATTTTGTTATCCCTCAGTAAGCGGTTATAATAAGCAGGAAAGAATTTCTGCAAAAAGAACCGTTTTGCATATCTCCAGGGCTTTTTCTTTATACGGTATAACAGCAGCTGCTGGCCAAATGCAAAATCCAGCTGCTCCGGATATTTTTTTATGAAATACTCCTCAATAGCATTTTGCTTGGCAATGTTGGCATTCAACGTTCTTATCATCGACTGCTGGTTCACCCGGTAGTCAAACAGCACCTCCTCCACATAATGAAAACGGTGCCCTTTAAAAGCTATGCGCAGCCACAGGTCCCAATCTTCGCAGCCCATTATCTTCATATTATCATAATAGCCCACTTCCTCCACAACAGATTTGCGCACTACGGCACAGGCATCAATAAAATTCCCTAACATTAAGCGCTGCAGGTTAAAGGCGCCCGGTTTCCATATGCCCGTTCTGTCCCCAAAGTATTGCGCATCTCCATACACCACCGCCACATCAGGATGCTGATCTAAAATGTTAATGCCATAAGTAAGGTAAGCAGGATAAATGCAGTTGTCGGCATCCAGCGGTAAAAGGTAGCGGCCTTTGGCAGCGCGTATACCGGTGTTACGGGCAGCGCCCAGGCCCTGGTTTTCCTGGAATATCACATGGTATCCCTGGTTGCTGAGCTCCCGCAGGTAGGTATTGGTAGCAGCGTCTGTGGATCCGTCGTTGACAATAATTAGCTCATACAGGTCAGCATCACAGGCAGCCAGGCTTTTCAGCGCGTCTTGTAAAAAATGCCCCTGGTTATAACAGGGTATAATAATAGATACTATTGGATTGCCCATGTTTGCTAGCACGGTTTTATACAGCAGTCCCGCTGTTCTGCCACAGTTCCGGATTTCAAAAGTAAAAGTTAAAAGCAGACTATACAAATTTCCGGCCAGTTAGCCTACTCCACCCTGCCCCCGCCTGTATAATACTTGGTCCAATACGCTTCATTCAGGTCGCTGATCATTACACCCGCGCTGGTGGAAGCATGTACAAAACGGTCATGGTCCAGGTATACGCCTACATGCGATACCCGTTTCTTTTGCCCGATGCTGAAGAACACCAGGTCCCCTTCCTGCAGCTCACTGCGGGAGCGCAGCTTTTTTGTTTGCTCATACATTTGCTGGGAAGTGCCGCTAAAGCTTTCGCGGAAAACAACAGACAGCAGCGTACTTACAAAAGCGGAACAGTCCACCCCGTCTTTGTTCTTACCACCCAAACGGTACGGCGTGCCCCACCAGTCTTCAATAAAACCGTACAGGCGGTAATTATTCACCGTTTCCACCGCTACATCCAGCAGCTGGGCATATTTGAACTGCCAGGCCTGCGCATTTTCAATATAGGTGCTGCCGGCAGTGAAAGCGCTGCTGCTTAAAGTAGCATACCCGCCTCCTTTGGCGTAAGTGGAGCTGCCGCCCCGGTTCATGCTGATGCCATCCAGGAACTGCACATTTTGCTTATTGGCCGTGGTAGCGGATTTACCGCCGGCCGGTTTTCGTAAAGAGGAACAGGAACTCAATACCCCTACACCCATGAACAACATTACCCAAAAAGTTCCTTTGCTAAAACCCATAAGCCTTTATTAAAAATTTTCGCCAAGTTAATGATAAAATCCTAATATGTTAATACCTATGCCATACTGCCGGCAGGCAACATACATTCTCAACTCCGCTAAACGCAGGTTTGTGGAAAAACATTTCATGCCGTGACGATTTTTTATAGGAATTTTACAGCCAGGAGTAACAAAACGGACAGACCAGATTAGCACATGCAATTCTCTCACTTACACGTACATACGCAATATTCCCTGTTGGATGGGGCCGCAGATATTAAATCATTGTATAAGAAAGCAATGGCCGGCAATATGCCCGCCCTGGCTATTACGGACCACGGTAACATGTTTGGCGTATTCCAGTTTGTGGCAGAGGCGTATAACAATAAGCTGAACCCGGGAGACCCAAAGGATAAACGCCTGAAAGTAAAGCCCATAGTGGGTTGCGAGTTTTATGTGGTAGACCATCGCCACAAACGCTCCTTTACCCGGGAAGAAAAAGATATCCGCTACCACCAGGTGCTGCTGGCCAAAAATGAGCAGGGCTACCGCAACCTCATTAAGCTATGCTCTTTAGGTTATATTGAAGGGCTGTACGGTAAATACCCCCGTATTGATAAAGAGCTGATCCTTCAGTACCATGAAGGCCTGATAGCCACCACCTGCTGCCTGGGCGCCTCTGTACCTAAAACCATCCTCAAAAAAGGAGAAGAAGCCGGGGAAGAGGAATTTAAATGGTGGCTGAATATTTTCGGAGAGGATTTTTACGTGGAAATGCAGCGCCACGGCATTCCGGAGCAGGAGAAGGTGAACGAGGTGCTGCTGCGCTACGCCGCAAAGCACAATGTAAAGATCATTGCCTCCAATGATTCCCATTACGTTGACCAGGAAGATGCCAATGCGCACGACATTCTCCTGTGTATAAACACCGGCGAAAAGAAGGCCACTCCTACCATGAAGGAGTTTGCCGATGACGATGTATCCGTAAAGAACAAACGCTTCGCATTCTATAACGACCAGTTCTACTTCAAGACCACGGAAGAGATGAGTAAGCTCTTTCATGATCTGCCCCAGGCCATTGATAATACCAATGAAATAGTAGATAAGGTGGAGCTGCTGGACCTGAAAAAGGACATCCTGCTGCCCAACTTTCCCATACCGAAGGAATTTTTCACCCAGGACCAGTACCTGCGCCACATTACCATGGAAGGCGCCCGCCAGCGTTACCAGGAGTGGACGCCGGAAATTGAGGAGCGCATCAACTTTGAGCTGCAGGTAATTGAGAACATGGGTTTTGCCGGTTACTTCCTCATCGTATCCGACTTTATTAAAGCCGGCCGCGACCTGGGAGTGTTCATAGGCCCCGGCCGCGGTTCTGCCGCCGGTTCAGCAGTAGCCTATTGCATTGGCATTACCAATATAGATCCCATTAAGTATAACCTCCTGTTCGAACGTTTCCTGAACCCGGAACGTAAGAGCATGCCCGATATTGATACGGACTTTGACGATGAAGGCCGCCAAAAGGTAATTGACTACGTAGTGCAGAAATACGGCCGTAACCAGGTAGCGCAGATCATTACCTACGGCACCATGGCCGCTAAAATGAGTATCAAGGACGTAGCCCGCGTAATGGACCTGCCCCTGCCGGAAAGTAACGCCCTGGCCAAGCTGGTGCCGGACAAACCCGGTATTCAGCTGGACCGTATTTTCAATGCCCCCATTGACGGCGGTGAAAAAAGCCTGTCGGAAAAAGAAGGCCTGGGCGGCGAAGAATTGGAAAACGTGAAAAAGCTGCGGGAGCTGATCAAAGGCGAAGACCTGGCCGGCGAAGTGCTGCGCGAGGCCTGCGTGCTGGAAGGTTCCGTACGTAACACAGGCATCCACGCCGCCGGTATCATCATTGCCCCTAAAGACCTGTCAGAGCTTATTCCCGTATCCACCGCCAAGGATTCTGACCTGCTGGTAACCCAGTTTGAGGGCAGCATTATTGAAAGCGCCGGCGTAATTAAAATGGACTTCCTGGGGCTGAAAACCCTTACCATTATTAAAGGCGCGCTGGAGCTCATTAAACAGAACCACGGGGTAGAAATTGATATAGATTACATTCCGCTGGACGATGAAAAAACCTACGCGCTGTACCAACGGGGTGAAACCAATGGTACGTTCCAGTTTGAATCGCCCGGCATGCAAAAATACCTCCGCGAGCTAAAGCCCGATAGGTTTGATGACCTGATTGCCATGAACGCCCTGTACCGCCCGGGCCCGCTGGAGTACATTCCTACCTTTATACGCCGTAAGCATGGCCTGGAGCCTGTGCAGTACGACCTGGCGGATATGGAGGAATACCTGAACGATACCTACGGTATTACTGTGTACCAAGAACAGGTGATGCTGCTGAGCCAGAAGCTGGCCGGCTTCTCCAAAGGAGATGCGGACATTCTGCGTAAGGCCATGGGTAAAAAGCAAAAGGCTGTACTGGATAAAATGAAATCTCAGTTCATGGCCGGTTGTGCGGAAAGGGGCCATGATCCCAAGATGTGCGACAAGGTATGGACGGACTGGGAAGCATTTGCCTCTTACGCATTCAACAAATCCCACTCCACCTGTTACGCCTTTGTGGCATACCAGACCGCTTACCTGAAAGCCCACTACCCTGCGGAATATATGTCGGCGGTGCTGAACAACGCCAGCAACATTGAAAAGATCACCTTCTTTATGGAAGAGTGTAAACGCATGGGGCTGGATGTATTACCACCGGATGTGAACGAATCTTTCAAAGGTTTTGCAGTAAATAAAAAAGGACAGGTGCGTTTTGGCCTGGCCGGCTTAAAAGGCGTAGGTGAAAATGCTATTGAGAACCTGCTGGAAGAACGCAGGCAAAACGGCCCCTACACCAGCGTATTTGATATGATCAAACGGGTGAACCAGCGGGCAGTGAACAAAAAATCACTGGAAGCCCTGGTCATGTCAGGCGCCCTGGACTGCTTCCCGGCCCTGCACCGTGCGCAGTACTTCCATAAGCTGGAAAATGAAACCATGACCGGCCTGGATAAGATCATAAAGTTCGGCAACCAGGTATCTGCCGGCTCCTCAACCGCAGGCAGCCTGTTTGGTGATGAGGAGATGCCGGATGTGGAGCCGCCCAAGATCCCACCCTGTGATCCCTGGCCGCTGATCCTGAAGCTGAATAATGAGCGGGATGTAACCGGCATTTATATCTCCGGCCACCCGCTGGATGATTACCGCTTTGAAAGCAGATATTACCACATGAATGCCGTATCGGAGCTGGTGGAATACCAGGCGGAGCTTAACATGCCCGGCGGCGGTGGTAAAGGCAAGGAACGTAATTTCCGCCTGGCGGTATATGTAACCAATGCGCAGGAAAGGATCTCCCGTAATAACCGCCAGTTCGGTATTATGACCATTGAGGATTATAGCGGTAAGTTTGAATTTGCCCTGTGGAGCGAGGACTTTATCCGGTTTGCACCTTACCTCAAAAGCGGGCTGTGCTTATTTGTGAACGGAGGCTTTAAAGCCAAACGCTTTAATGATGCGGAGTATGAGTTTAAGGTAACCAGCATGCAGCTGCTGCAGGAAGTAAAGAAAACGCACACCAAACAGGTATACCTTACCACCATGCCCAAATTCATAACGCGGGAAGTAGTGGATTTCCTGTGCGATAATGCCGCTAAATACCCCGGTAACAGCGAGTTATACCTACAGCTGATAGACCGGGATAATGAATGGGCAGTAAAGCTGCATACCTTTAACCGGCATATAGAGATGAATGACGAGTTGGCGCAGTTTTTGGCCAAACAACCTGACATTGAGATCTATATAGAAACGCCCGGCAGATAAATTACTAATGTTACAACCGTTAGTTATCACCCGGTTAGGAAAGCAGATAGCTGGTAAGTAATACCGGCATAGATACAATCAATAAGTAGGGTGTCAAAAATGCAGTAACTTGCGCCTTGGATTGAAAATTGAAGTAATAGAATATCTTAAAGATGAGGCAATGGAACACGGGAAAGGGAATCATTCAAACACTGAACGTTAGACTTCTTGCTTCAATCCTTTAATTTGAAATCATATAACTTTAAATATATCAAATATGGCTTTAGAATTCACTGATTCAAACTTTCAGACAGAAGTACTGACCTCCGATAAATTAAGTGTAGTTGATTTTTGGGCTGAATGGTGTGGTCCTTGTCGCGCTATAGGTCCGGTTATTGAAGATCTGTCTAAAGATTACGCCGGTAAGGTAAATGTAGGTAAGGTAAATGTGGATCACAATCCGCAGTTATCCATCAACTACGGTATTACCAGCATACCTGCCATCCTGTTCATTAAAGACGGTCAGGTAGTAGACAAGCAGGTGGGCGCCGCTCCCCGTTCAGTACTGGAAAAGAAAATTCAGTCACACCTGTAATAGTTTTATTACATATAAAAGCATAAGGAAAGCGCTCCGGTTATCCGGGGCGCTTTTGTTTTATGCATGGATCAATTTTTGCTGCGCCTCCCCCTGTAAAACTGTCTCCCCATGCAACTCACCCAACATTTCCCCGAACAGGAATTAAAAGACCTGCTGGAACATACCTGCCAGGCTATTCCAAAAGATCAGCTGCACCTTCCCGGCCCGGATGCTGTGGAGCGGCTGTTCCTGCCCAGCAACCGCCCCCCGCAGGTATTGCGTAACCTGGCAGCCCTGTACGGCCATGGGCGCCTGGCCGGCACCGGCTATGCCTCCATTCTGCCGGTTGACCAGGATATTGAGCATAGCGCAGGCAGCGCCTTTGCCCCCAATCCCATATACTTTGACCCGGAAAATATTCTGAAGCTGGCGGTAGAAGGCGGCTGCAATGCCGTAGCCACTACCTTCGGGCATCTGGCTTTATTTTCCCGCACCTATGCGCATAAAATACCTTTTATTGTAAAGCTTAATCATAATGAGCTGCTCTCCTACCCCAATAAATACGACCAGGTATTGTTCGGCAGCGTGAAAGATGCCTGGAACCTGGGCGCTGCAGCTGTAGGCGCTACCATTTACTTTGGCAGCCCGGAATCTACCCGGCAGATCGTAGAAATAGCGCAGGCCTTTGAAGAAGCGCACAGCCTGGGGCTGCCTGCTATTTTATGGTGCTACCTGCGTAATAAAGCCTTTGTAAAAGATGGGAAGGACTATCACACTGCCGCCGACCTCACAGGCCAGGCCATTCACATTGGCGCCACCATCCAGGCCGACCTGGTAAAGCAAAAGCTCCCGGACCTGAACGGCGGTTTTACCGCTTTGCAGTTTGGCAAATCACACCCGGCTATGTACGATAAGCTTACTACCAGCCATCCTATTGACCTGTGCCGCTACCAGGTGCTGAACGGGTATGCCGGCCGTATTGGCCTCATTAATTCCGGCGGGGAATCCAAAGGGGAAAAGGATCTTACGGAAGCCCTGCGCTCCGCCATCATCAACAAACGCGCCGGTGGCACAGGGCTTATCTTAGGCCGCAAAGCGTTTCAGCGCCCGTTTAAAGAAGGGGTTGAGCTGCTGAATGCCGTGCAGGATGTGTATTTGAGTAAGGAGGTTACCGTTGCGTAAAGGAAGTCTTCTCCACCAAAGCCAGGTAACGCCTCCGTTGCTCTTCCAGTGTAAATTTAGGATCAGCGTTTATACCAGCCCGCTTATCCTTCAGCAGGTCCCGGTTAGCAGCAATAGCCTTCAGCATATTATGCAGGTCCGGCACCTGGTAAAACAGCGCATGCTGCGCCAGGTCGCCCCAGCGGCTAAACGATTGTTCCATTAACAGGGGTATGCCATATCCGAATGAGAGGTTATAGGCGCCGGAAATACGTGTGGTTAAATACTCCTGGAACTTATGCACGCCGGGGTGCAGCAGCGGCAGTATAAGGTCTGTTTGCTGCATCCAGGCATCAAATACCGCCTGTGGTACCAGCTCCGGCCCAAAAGTAACCAGCTGCTCCCGCTGCTGTGGCGGCAGGGCGGTCAGTTGCGCTGCAATATCCGGGTCACGCTCCGGGTAAAAGCCGCCCAGGAAAATGATCTTCATATTGGCCGGCAGTCCGTATTGCTTAACCTGTTCCAGCAGGCCGGCATAATTCCGGCGGCTGCTTTCAATACTGCCCGGCACACTTACCCAGCATTCATCTGGCTGTTTGGATACAGGCGTGCCCGTATGGGGGAAAAATACCGGGTAAAAGCTGCCTACCGTAGTGCCTTTCCGGGCATGTATGTGGGGCAGCAGCGCATCGTTCAGCACAAAGAACTTTTTCACTTTCAAACCCACTATCTGCCGCATGGTAAAGCTGTTATTGAGCTTTCGGGCATTATGCACCACGCCGGTAATATCAATGCGGGTAAATAACAGTCGCAGCACCAGGTCACGCACCAGGGATATTTCCGTGGTATTGATCACCAGGCTGCTGATATGATGCTCCTTTAAATACTGTTTAATGCGGGGCACTATCTCTCCGCGGGCATTGGTAGTATCATGCAGCTGGTGCCCGCTAATGCCTTCCATATGCTCCAGCTCCGGCCACAGGTGCCGGTTACAGATCACATGCACCTCATAGGCAGGCTGCAGGAAAAGTACCTGCGCATACAGGCATTCTACATGCGATCCGCCCAGTTCCAGTAATACGATCTTTTTTTTCCCCGTTTGATGGTGCATATGGTTCCCCTGAATAGTTAGTTCCGCAAAGGTGAAGAAAATATGTAAAAAAACGCCCATACCTACACTTTTATGTAAAAACTTTATCCGAGGTAATAACTTAATTGCTGAAACACGTATTTTCCCTTTTATTTGCTGCTTATTTGCTTAACTCTATCTAAATATGTCTTTTCACTGGTATAACCTGCTGCGCGGCGGCATAGGCATGCTTTTCCTGGTTGTCGTGTGTTTTTTGCTCAGCAATAACAAACGGGCTATTGACTGGAAGCTGGTGGGTATGGGCATTTTTGCCCAGGTAATGTTTGCCATGGGCGTGCTCAATACCCGTATTGGCGATCAACCGGTATTCTGGCTGGCCTTCGGGATCATAGTGATCTATATGATCGTGAACCGTATCAGGAAGATGAGGGAACCGGTGGAAGCTGAAAATGCGGTAGATGATCATGGAAACCCTGTGGTGGTGAACAGCAAACGCCTGGAGGCCGATGCTATCAGCATTGCGCTGTCCCTGGCCTGCCTGGTAGTGTTCTTCTTCGGCATTATCCGCTGCACACAGTTCAAGCTCCCTAATTTATCCATCACCCTTAGCATTGGCATTCTGTGGGCGCTCATATGGCTGCTCTACAAAAAGAATAAGATAGAGCTGATCAAATGGACCATCCTGGCCGTTTTCCTGCTGCTCACCGTGTGTGTATACAGTAAGTTATGCCCACCGGATATCTTTAAGATCATCCTGGAAAAAGTATCCGGCTCTTTTGTGGACCTCATTAACCTGAGCCACAAAGGCACGGAGTTCATTTTCGGTAACCTGGCCGATCCCAATGGCAGCTGGGCCTACGTATTTGCCGTACAGGTGCTGCCCAACATTATTTTCTTTGCCGCATTATCCTCCATCCTGTATTACCTGGGTGTTTTACAGAAGATCGTATATGTGTTTGCGTACCTGCTTAATAAATTGAAAATTTCCGGGGCAGAAAGCTTATCCACGGCCGCCAATATCTTCCTGGGACAAACAGAAGCCCCGCTGATGATACGTCCTTACCTGGAAGCCATGAACCGCTCTGAAATACTCTGTATCATGATCGGGGGTATGGCCAATACCGCCGGCAGCGTGCTGGCAGCCTATGTAGGCATGTTAGGCGGTACGGATATTGATCAGCAGCACTACTTTGCCCTGCACATGCTTAGCCAGTCTATCATGAGCGCACCGGCCGCCATTGTAGTATCCAAAATATTATTCCCGCAAACGCATGATGATGAGATATCCAAAGAGTTAAAGATCCCCAAGGAAAAGCTGGGCGATAACTTCCTGGATGCCCTTTCACTGGGTACTACCGATGGTCTGAAGCTGGCCGTGAACGTAGGCGCCATGCTGCTGGTATTTACCGCCATGATGTATGTGGCCAATGCCCTTATGGGATGGGTAGGCAATATTACCAGCCTGAATGCGCAGGTAGCCCTTGCAACCCATGGCCGTTACCAGGAGCTGTCCCTGCAAATGATACTGGGTTATGTGTTTGCGCCGGTAGCATGGTTAATTGGCGTGGCGCAGCAGGACATGGTTTCCATTGGGCAGCTGCTGGGCGAAAAAACCATCCTGAACGAGTTTGTAGCCTACATATCATTGGGCAACATGAAGGCAGCCAATGCCATTCATGATCCCAAATCCTTGCTCATAGCCACTTATGCGCTATGCGGCTTTGCAAACTTTGCATCTATAGGCATCCAGATCGGTGGTATTAGCCAGCTGGCGCCTAACCAGCGCAGGAACCTCACGGAGCTGGGTGTGAAATCATTGATAGGCGGTACCATTGCCTGCCTGATGTGTGGCTGTATTGCGGGTGCATTAATTTAATCTCTGACAACTGACGATTCATCGATTCTTACAGTAAGGTTCACATTTAAGATTGTATCTTGCTGTAAAGCAAATCACCAAAAATAGCAACAATTGCGCACGCCGGCCCTCCTACTCCTATGCTTATTAGTGTATCTGTTACCGTTGCAGGCACAACGTACCTGCGCTACGGAAGATGCTATCCGTAATAAGATCCAGCAATATCCTTACCTGCAGCAGCAGCACGAGGCTATGGAACAGCGCCTTATTAAGGCAGTGAGCCTGAAAAAACAACAGGCCATCCTGCTCAAAGGCACGGCAGAACCAGTGGTGAACATACCTGTAGTAGTACACATAGTACTCTCCAACCCCGCCCTGGTTACCGATGCGCAGATAGCTACACAAATACAGGTCTTAAACGAAGATTATACCGGCAGCAATGCGGATACCAGCGCGGTACCTGCAGCCTGGAAAGCCCTTATCGGCAATTCCGCCATCAATTTTTGTTTGGCGCAGCGCACGCCGGATGGGGATCCCTCTAACGGCATCGTGCGTGTAACCAGTACCCATGGCCCCTTTGATGCAGGTACCAACTCAGCCTACGAAGTAAAGTACGGCGCCTCCGGCGGCTCTGATGCCTGGGATCCGGATCGTTACCTGAACATCTGGGTATGTAATCTGGGCAACGGCTACCTGGGCGTAGCCACCCCGCCGGACAATACCTTTCCAGCTGCAGAACAGGGCGTGGTGATCCTGTACACCGCTTTTGGCACTACCGGCAGCGCTACCGGCACCTTTGCCGGCGGCCGCACCGCTACGCATGAAATAGGCCACTACTTTGGCTTACGCCATATCTGGGGAGATGATGATGGCGATGGCTCCACTGCCCGCTGTACTGTAGATGACGGTATTGACGATACGCCCCTGCAGGGCAAACGTACCTACGGCTGCCCCGGTTTCCCGCAAACAGATATTTGCAGCAGCACCGCACCCGGCTTCATGTTCATGAACTATATGGATTATACGGACGATGCCTGCATGCACCTGTTCACCGCAGACCAGGCCACCCGTATGCGCTATGTGCTGGATAACATCCGTACCTCCCTGCTTACTTCCGATGGCTGTACGCCGGTGAACCTGAAAGGCAACGATGCAGGAATAACAACCATCAACTCACCTTTAGGACAAATATGCAGCACCGGTTTTGCACCGGCTGTAATGTTGAAGAACAGGGGCTCACAAACACTTACCAGCGTACAGATCACGTACCGGGTAGATGCCGGCGCCCCGCAAACCTTTAACTGGACTGGCAGCCTGCCCCTGTTACAGCAGGTAGGGGTACAATTACCTGCCGGTACTGCCGGCACAGGCTCGCATATCATTACCGCCTACACCTCCCGCCCCAACGGCGTGGCAGACGAAGCGCCGGAAAATGATACCGCAGCCGCCAGCTTCCGGTATTTTACACCGGCCGGCCTGCCTTTGTCAGAAGGTTTTGAAACCGCCACCTTCCCACCCGCCAACGGCTGGGACCTGTGGAACCCTGATAACGGATTTACCTGGGAGCTTACCCGCGATGCGGCAAAGGCTGGCAGTCAATCTATTGTAATGCGTAACCTGGGCTATAACACCAATGGCGCGGTTGATGACCTGTACACACCCGTGATCAGTGCCCAGGGTTTTGATTCCGTATTCCTGTTCTTTGACGTAGCCGCAGCCGTACAAACCAGTCTGAATGCAGTGAATAACCCCTGGGATACCCTGCAGGTGCTGGTAACCACCGATTGCGGGCAAACGCTGAATAAAATATATAGCAAATGGGGGCCTAACCTGGTAACCCACACCACGCCTATCTCTACGGAGTTTATACCCACAGCGGCCGAGTGGCGCAGAGATTCGGTGAACCTTACCTCCTTTATCCCGGCCGGCCAGTTCCGGGTGGTGTTCCGCAACATTTCCAATTTTGAGAATAATATTTACCTGGATAATATCAACATCGTCACAAAAACCACCAATACCTTCCTGAAGGAACAGGGCTTTACCGTAACCCCCAATCCCTTTAATACACAGGTATTTGTAACGTTCCTGGAAGCGCCTGAAGACCTGGATGCCATCGCTATTTACAATACCCAGGGGCAGCTGGTTACCCGGCAGCTGGGTACGGCCATCAATAGCAGCAACCGCTTCACCTTCGATTTGGTAAATGAGCCAAATGGTGTTTATTTTGTAAAATTAATTTACAGGAATAGGACCAAGACGGTTAAAATAATTAAAGTTAGATGACGATGAGAACGACAGAATATCCTGCTGTAAGTACACTCCTGCAGCAACCCAACCTGGATGCAGACCTGAAAAAGATAGGAGAAAAAGTGCTGGCCCAGCAGCGGATCACACCGGAAGAGGGCATTATCCTGTTTGAAAAAGGGGACGTAACATATTTAGGCGCCCTGGCCAACCAGATGAGGGAACGCCTGCACGGGCACAAAACCTACTTTAACCGCAACTTTCATATAGAGCCTACCAACGTTTGCATTTTCACCTGCAAGTTCTGCGCATACTCCCGCTCCTACAAGCACAAGGAAGAAGGCTGGGAACTGAGCACAGACCAGATGCTGGACATTGTAAAAGGCTATGATGGCAAACCCGTAACAGAAGTACATATTGTAGGCGGGGTGCATCCTAAAATGAACCTGGAATTCTTCTGTGACCTGATGCGCAAAATAAAGGCCCACCGCCCGGACCTGCACATTAAAGGTTTTACCGCCGTGGAGCTGGATTATATGTTCCGCAAGGCAAAGGTAAGTGTGGAAGAAGGCATGCGTATTATGAACGAAGCCGGCCTGCAGTCCATGCCCGGTGGCGGTGCAGAGATCTTTGCACCGGAGATCCGTTCACAGATCTGCCATGATAAGGTAGATGCAGAAGGCTGGTTAAACATTCACCGCACCGCACACAATCTGGGCATGCACACCAATGCCACCATGCTGTACGGCCATATAGAACAATACCATCACCGCATAGATCATATGGAACGCCTGCGCCAGCTGCAGGATGAGACCCATGGCTTCAATACCTTTATACCGCTGAAGTTCCGTAACAAGGATAATGAAATGTCGCACGTGAAGGAATCCGGTATTATTGAGGATCTGAAGATGTATGCCGTAGCGCGTTTGTATATGGATAATTTCCCCCACCTGAAAGCCTACTGGCCTATGCTGGGCAGAAGCACCTCACAGCTCACCTTATCCTTTGGGGTAAATGACCTGGACGGCACTATTGACGATACTACCAAGATCTACTCTATGGCCGGTGCGGAAGAACAAAACCCTTCCCTGAACACTGCGCAGCTGGCCATGCTCATTAAACAAGCCGGCCGCCGCCCTGTGGAACGTGATACTGTGTATAACGAGATCAAAGACTACACGGATGAAGAGTTTCCGGAAGAAGAGCTTGCAGGCAAGAATTAATTACGAATTATCAATCACTGTTGTCCGGGGAAAAATCAGGAAAATGGGCATAAAAAAGGAGGTTTTTTAGGACCTCCTTTCTTTTTTTGGTTTAGTTTTCAGTT